>ERZ777011.22-NODE-22-length-255263-cov-11.585440_pt1 | contig 255263 bp, 223 predicted proteins | sample MGYA00374964_ERZ777011 | MGnify/ENA primary metagenome ERZ777011 (study PRJEB29310, sample SAMD00008975) | mouse gut metagenome | study: EMG produced TPA metagenomics assembly of the Metagenome analysis of fecal microbiota from mouse which was promoted... | reverse complement strand
TAATTCCACCTGCATAGCAGGTGGTTTATTGTCGCTAAAGGCTACAATAAAAAAGCGGGGAAATTTCCCCGCCTTTCTTTTTAAGAATTACGAAAATCAACCGATTTATTTTGCAGGCACTTGAGTTTCATTCATTTCGCAGGCAAACCGTTTACTGTGCGCCTGAAAAAACGAAGCAAGCAAAACCGCTCCCGCCTGGGCGACATTCAACGAATCGAATTCCCGTAAAAAAGGAATGGACAAAGCGCAGGAGCAATGGTTCCGCACGCCTTGGCGCACGCCTTTTTCTTCACTGCCGAGCACCAGTAAAGCCGGAAACCGCAACCCCTCCTGCGTTTCCTGCAAAAGGGCGTTTTTTCCATGCATATCGGCATAATAAGCCGTATATCCGGATTTCTCCGCAAGCTCGACGGATCTTGCAAGATTGACGACTTCGGCAATAGGCAGTTTCTCCAGACTTCCCGCTGCCGAACGCGAAGCTCCGGCGCCTAAAAACGCGCTGTTATGTTTTGGAACAACGAGCCCTGCCGCTCCCATCGCATACATGGTTCTGACCAATGTTCCCACGTTTCCGGGGTCAAGCACCTGATCAAGAGCGACAATGAGCGGAAGCGGCGCTTCAAACGCCGTTTCCAGCAGATGTTCGTACGGAACATAGCCCACCTCGCGAAGACGCGCGGCAATGCCCTGATGATTCACGTTATCGCAAAGACGGTGCAAAACATCGTCACCGACAACGGTATGCCGTATGGAGTGTTCTTTGCAAAGGGAAAGAATGCGGTTGCTTTCTTTAATATTCCTCCCTTTGCGCAAATATAAGTGGTCTATTTTATTAGGTTCTTTTTCAAGCACTTCCATGACCGGCTTGTAACCCGATAAAATATGTTGAGAATTTTTTTTATTTTTTTTGATTAAATTTTCTTGTTTCTGATTGCTATACGGTGTATATTTTTTTTCTTGCATCGAGTGTTCCTTGCTGAAAAAAATGAAAGCTTTGCAAAGCATACTGAAATAAAATATTAATACAAGTATTTTTACAGCTTATTTTAAGGAGAGTGTTGTGCGTTCTTTTTCAATATCCAAACTGAGGCATTTAATCCTGCCTGCCGCCGTCTGCCTGTCCCTTACCGCCTGCGGAACAAAAAATTATCAGCCAGAGGACAATTATGTTTCCACCGATGATTCCCTGTATGAAAACTACATACTGAGCGTTGACGAAGAAACCGGTCCTCTTCTCGAAGCTGAAAAGAAAGCGTTCCTCTCCGTGAGTGAAATCGACAGAAATATTACGGCTGAACAATTGAAATGCATTGAAAAAGAATACAAGCATTATATAAAAAATCCCCGCGGACGCGTGACTATCGAGCGGTTCATGTACAGAGCCATGCCCTATCTTGATTTCACCAAAAAAGTCTTCCGTGAGAAAAATATGCCTGAAGAATTGGCATACCTCGCTTTTGTGGAAAGCGGCTATCATCCTTTCGCCCGTTCTTCCGCCAACGCCCTCGGCATGTGGCAGTTCATGGCGCCGACAGCCCGGCACTGCGGACTAACCATCAACTGGTGGATAGATGAACGCCTCGACCCTTATAAGGCGACCTATGCAGCAGCCGATTACCTCCAAGAAATGTATGATGAATTTAATGACTGGCACTTGGCTTTGGCAGCCTACAACGCAGGACCGGGAAAAATCAGACGCGCTTTGACGGAAACAGGCACGGATAATTTCTTCGACCTTATGGATGCCAACGAAACCATAAAAAATTCCAAAATTAAAATCAAGAAAGAAACGGCGGATTACGTGCCCCGCTTTATCGCCATGGCAAAAATTATCCGCAGCTTCGACTCCTTAGGCTTTGAGCCAAAAGAGAATGAACTCGGCAAAGGGCACAATGTCATCAAAGAACAGGCTATCGCCATTAAAGCGCAGCGCGGTTCCGATTTGAAAGCCATTGCCCGTGAAATGGACATGTCATGGCAACACTTCCGCGACTATAACCCCGCCTTTTTGCAAACCGTAACCCCTCTCAACGCCGATACCGTTTTTTACGTGCCGGCAAGCCTACAGGCGAGAGGTTTGGAAGTAAGCCGCATGGAAATGCTCGCCGGCTGGTCCACATACACCATTAAAAAAGGGGACACCCTTTCCGGTATCAGCAAAAAAACAGGTGTGCCCGTGCACGTTTTGCGCCAAGCCAACGCCGTCAGCGAACCTTTGCGCATAGGACAGCATTTGAGGCTTCCCGGACACAACACCTACATAGCGGATAAAAACGCGAATAAATCCTCAAGCCTCGGACCCCGTCCCGAAAAAGATCTCAATTACACGGTAAAATCAGGCGACACGTTCGGCAAAATCGCCAATAACCACGGACTTGCCCTTGCGGAACTGCAAAAAGCGAACCCGCAAATCAAAGACGTTACCAAACTCGCTCTCGGACAGCAAATTCGTATCCCCGGAACCAAACAACATTTCAAAGTCAAAGAACAAAAACCCGTTCAAAACCTCATTGCGGCAAATAAAACCAAACAAATTCAGCAAACGGCGTCCAAAAAGCAGGAAATGGCTCCCGCTTCCTCCTCAAAACCTTCAAAAAGCCGCTACACAATCCAAAAAGGAGACACCCTTTATTCCGTCGCCCAAAAACACGGTTTGACCGTTGCCGAACTTCAGGAAATGAACAACGGATTATCTCCCCAAAACTTGGCGATCGGGCAAAGCATTCTTGTTAAAGCCCATGAAAATTATATTGCAAGCAACAGCAAAGAAGCTCCGCGGCAAAATCTCGCAAAAAAGAAAACCTATACGGTAAAACAAGGCGATACCCTTTATTCCATTGCAAAATCACACGGGCTCAGTGTCGCGGAACTGCAGACACATAACAAAAACCTCAGCACGAGCATTTCCATCGGACAAACAATCACCATACCGTCCAAAACACAGCTCGCCGCGGCAAAACCCATTGTCCATATCGTAAAAAAAGGCGACACCCTTTACAGCATAAGCAAAAATTACAATGTCACGGTTGACGCGATTGTCGCTTACAACAATCTTGCTGGCAACAGCTTATCCATCGGGCAAAAGGTGAAAATACCGAATACGAATTACACAATGGCAAGCGCGGACAATTCCGACAACATACAATAATTTGCATGCCTGCATATTCAAATAAAAAATGAAAACCGCCGCATACGAAACGGCGGCTTTTATTTTAACAATTCGGCACCAAACAATATTCCCCCAAGAAAACATTTTTTTAATAAAATCTTACCTGTTTTCCTTGACATGTCAGCAGGGTACTAGATACAAACCATACTATGACCTGATAAAAAGGGATAGAAAAAAGTCTTCTTCCTCCTCTTCCTCGTCACCTTTTAACGTGACCTGATTGTAAGGGATAAAAAAAAGGAGCATACGCTCCTTTTTCATGCCATATATCGGAAAATTAACCTGTTACCAATATTTTTTGTATTTTTCCCTGCCGAATTTAGTCAGCCGCCAGCGCTGCATCAGCATTTCCCCCTCACCGGCGTCCTCAACCCATTCTTCCACAAGCTCCGCAATGCCGACAGCACGCAAAGACAAAACATGTTCATCGGCGGCATAAACCTGCTTTTCACCGGGGTGGGACTGCATGAGCAAATCCTGAATTTCCCGTGTTGTGAGCGAAGCATGCATATCCAACAATTTACAAATTTCCAATCTGATCGGATGTTTCATAATTTCTCCCCGTTTGCCCGAAGCTAGCCCACTTGCCGCAAATTGACAATGTCTTTAGGATTTCCGATAACAAGAACCATGCCAGAGAAAATCACGACAGCACCAATGACAAGATTTACGGTAATCTCCGTATCCAGGAAAACAGCACTCAAAACCACGCCCCATAGTGCATAGGTGATGTTCAAAGCCATGGCACGGCTTACCCCTGTCGTATTCATCGCCTTATACCAGCACATATAGGAACAAGCCCCCACAATCCCCGCAAGCATGATAAGGTATAGTTTGTCACTGGTTAAAAAACCTTGGATAGCTGAAAAATAATCCATATCCGCAGGCAGCGTGAAATGGCAGGCAAGCGGAATAAGAATGAACCAGTAAATGCATGCGGAAGTCATTTGATAAATGTTCAATGCAATGCCGGGTTCGACAAAATCCATTCCGGAGGTCACCACAACGCCCTCGCACGCCCAGCCGCAGGCGGCGACAACGGCGAAAAGCAAACCTAAATAAAAATATTCGGACCCGCCGCCGGAAGGCGCGACAAAACTGATGATGAACACGCCAAAAATACAGCCGAGCAAACCGATCCATGCTCTTCCGATGATTTTTTCCTTTAAAAAGACCATTGCCAAAATAGCCGCAAAAGCGGGGTACAGGGAAGTTATCGGCAAAACATACGCCGGATCGGTTAAGGAAACAGCCATCAAATACCCTCCCATTCCGAAAGGCGCGCCCAAAAATCCGCCGAGCATGCAAAGCCTGCCGGCTTTATTTTTAATGGTTCGGGGAATTTCTTTCAATTGCCCTCTGTAAGCATTGACAGCCAAAGATGTGACTGCGCCGCAAAAATCATGAATACCCGCAGCCGCAAAAGGAGCGACAAGCCAATATTCAGGCTGTGCAAAGGCACCGCTTTTAACCCCCATGCCCAAAAGAAAGACGCTTGATACCGCCCACGTGATACCGCCGATTATGCCAAGAACCAAACCTTTTTTGGCAAAGAGCAAATCTTTTTTTTCACGCAGCGCTGCTGCCCTTTCCGTTGTTTTGACAAAATTTGTTTGAGTGAGTATTTCTGACCCCATAAGCACCTCTGCAAATATTTACCATAAGAAAAGCAAAAATTATGCCAAGCGAAAAACAACCGAAAGGTCCGAATTTCCGCTGTATTCATTAAACATATCGGAATAATGAAAGGACTTTGTTCCAAAAAGAACGATAAAATCTTTTCATTGACGACATATTTGTCATAAAAAACGTTTCCCGCTTATAAAAACCTAATCACTTGGAAATAAATGAAATTTTCTGTGTCATTCTAAAAGTAAAATTCAAAAAAAATGTCAAAGTTGTCGTCATAAAAAACTAATTATTTCTCTCAAAAAGAATTGAACGACACAAATGTCGCATTAATGGACAAAGCAATATGCGTTTTTTCAATCCTATTTGTCCTACTATGCCAATATAATACGTTTTATTCGTAATGGCATGTTTTGTGATTTTTAGAGCAAAAAACATATGCACATTGGAGGTTCCCATGGCAAAAGACGACGATTTCACTTGCAGACCATTGGATGAAAATGATTTATGCGTTGAAAAATCAATTGCCTTGCCGGTTGTTCTTGTTTTATTGCTTGTCAGCTTGCCTGCAATCTTTTTCAGCGCGGAAATGGAAGCCTTTTTAAAAGGCATTGTGAACCCGCTGAACAAGGCATTGGGCAGTTCGTTTTTATGGCTTGTGACGATTTTTGTTTTCATGCTCATTTATTTCGCCATAAGCAAATACGGCGACATAAAATTTGGCGACCCTGACGAAAAACCCGAATTTCCTCTTGGTTCCTGGGCTGCCATGATTTTCACCTCCGGCGTTGCAGGGGCATGCATGTTCTGGGCTATTGTCGAACCCTCATGGTATTTGGTGACGCCCCCTATGAATGCGGCGCCCGAAAGCGTGGAGGCGTACAATCTCAGCCTAAGTTTCCTTCTTTTAAACTGGGGCCCCACAGCATGGAGCTCTTATTTCATCTGCGCCTTGCCTATCTGCTATATGTTCCACATCAGAAGACAGCCTCTTTTGCGTGTGAGCGCGGCTTCTGAAATTGTCATCGGCGAACGCAAAGACAAATTCCTAGGCAGATTTTTGGACTGCTGCTTCATTTTGGGTCTGATGTTCTGTACGACAATGACCATGTGCCTCTCCCTGCCGACCGTGGAAGCGACCATCTGCAAAGTGACAGGCTTTGAACCTTCCCTCGCCCTGCAAGGCAAAATCTTACTCACGACTATCGCCATTTCCGCCGTCAGCGTTTATTTCGGTTTGAAAAAAGGAATTAAAACAGTAAGCGACCTCAACGTGCTTTTGGCGTTTGCTTTGCTCATTTATGTTTTCTTGTGCGGTCCGACAGCCACATTGTTCGATACGTTCACCAACGCCGTGGGCAGAACAGCCAACAACTTCCTTACCTATATCCTTTGGACGGACCCGTTCACCGACCAAACCGTGCCCCAGGACTGGACAATGTTCTATGCCATGAACTGGCTGGGCTACGGACCTTTCATGGGCTTATTCATTGCAAGGATCTCCCGCGGAAGAACGGTCAGGGAAATCGTAGGCTGCGGTTTGTTCTTCGCGGTTCTTGGCGGTTACTGCATGCATGGCGTGCTCGGCTCCTACACCTTATACCTGTCACACAACAACATCATTGACGTTACGGGTATTTTGGTGAAGCAAGGCGGCGCCGCCCTCATGGCGGAAGTTTTTGACACGCTGCCTTTCAGCACCGTGGTTTTTATCGTGTATGCGATGGTTTCAACCATTTTCCTGGCAACAAGCATCAATTCAAGCTGTTACATCATGGCGGCAACAGCAACCAAACGAATCGGAGTCAACGACGATCCCAACAAATACAATTTGGTCATGTGGGCGCTTTTGCAAGGCTTGCTCGCTTTCGGAGCCCTTACCATGGGCGGGCTTGAAGTTGCAAAAATGCTTGGCAAACTGGCGGGTATTTTCATCTGCATTCCTGTCATCCTCCTTGCCTACGCATGGATAAAAATGCTCAAAGGCGACAAACTGGACGAAGTGACAGACTGCCGATAAAAGATATTTTGTTCATAATCACCAATAAAAAAGAGCAGGTAACCCTGCTCTTTTTCACGATGATTGCATACCCGCTTACTGCAAGCTTGCGCGGTACACAAAATTTTGCGTGTTTATCTTGCTGATTCTGTATTCAACTATCCGTTCCCGCACATCAAAAGAGGTTCTGGAAATTTTCATCACAGGCTGTGTTTTCACAATGCCCAGTTTTTTCACATCGTCGGCTGTGGGAAGAACGGCTTCAATATCCTCTACCGCACGGTGTATCCTGATTCCGCATTTATGCTGGTAATAAACATAGAGCGTATTGGGAAACTGCTGGTCTTCAAAATGAATATCGCCGGTCACTTTCAGCGAAATATACACGATCTCGTTTATGACGCATTCGTTGTCAAGAATACGCACCCGCTTGATTTCTATGACTTCGTCACCTTCATTTATCTGCAAATGCCCGGCAATATCCGAAGAAGCCTTAATCCGCGCAATGCCGTTGATTTGCGAAACCGGAGGAATATGTTTGTTATCGCGGCGGGAAAGAAAAAAGAACGGAAATAACGCCGTATCGTCTTCCACGATGGCGACGGCAGTGCCTTTTCCCTGATAGCGGACAAGATATTTCTCAGCGGTCAGTTCATTCAACGCCTTACGGAGCGTACCCTGGCTCACGCCATATTGCTCCGCCAATGCAAATTCATTGGGAAGAAAACTTCCCGGCGACCAATCTCCTGCGATAATTCTTCTTAAAATATCTTTTTTCACTTGTTCATACAGCGGCACATACGAAATCTTCTTATCCATGTTTCCTCTTCATAATTCTTTCAAACTTCCAATAATACCATGTGGATAGAAGTATACATAGGCAAATGGATTATTGCAAGCAAATTTTATCTTTCAGAAAATATCATAAAAAAATTTCATACTATGCCGGTTCCGCCAAAACCTTCAACAATCGACATGTCACCCCGAAAAAACGCATACCGATGAATCGATTTGCCGAAAACAACGGACAAATTCCCAGACAAGCGGCGAAATCGGTAAACATAAGGCGAACATGCCGTCCGCGGCGGCAACATCATAACAGCTTTCGATACAAGTCATCGGAAATCGTTATGCCGTTCCTGTTTTTTCCGCACGGCAATTAAACCGTTTCATGCCGGGAATACGCGTGTTTTTTTGTTTCAAAATCTCTGCGCAAAGGGTTTGAATGCTTGTCTGAAAATGAGGATTGAGCCGGCAGGGATCAATAAAAATGAAACTTTGCCCGATATTCGGATACGGTCCCTCCGCTTCAAAAAAGGACGAAGCCTGATAGGAAAAAGAAGACGCTGTCAAACTTGCGCTCATGATTTCCACCAAAAGGGCGAGTGCCGTACCTTTCGCCCCTGCAATAGGCAAAAGGGCTCCTTCCATCGCCTTTTCCGGGTCAGTGGTTGCATTGCCGCAGCTGTCAATCGCCCAGTCATCGGGAATACTTTCCTTTTTTTGCTTGGCAGTTAAAATTTTTCCCCGCGCGGCTTTGCTTAATGCCATGTCGATAACAAGGGGATCTTCACCATAAGGACAGCCGAAAGCCAAAGGATTTGTTCCGAAAAGAGCCGCATTCCCTCCGAAAGGAGCCATGGCTTTGGGAGTGTTTGAAAACGCAAAACCGACAAACCCCTTTCTTGCCATTTGTTCCACATACTGCCCTAAGACACCGCAATGATGGGAATGGGAAATTGTCAGCAGGACTATGGCGTTATGTTTCAGCAGTGCTTCGGCTTTTTCCAAGCCCCTGCAAATCGCGGGAAAAGCGAACCCGTTATCTGCCGAAACCATGACCGCGTTATCGGCGGTTCTTATGCCGATTGACGCATGAACATTGATTTTTCCGCTTTTTGCCTGGGCATAATAAAACGGAATGCGGGAAAAACCGTGCGAGGGAAGATTATCCAATTCCGCCAAGGTAAGGGAATGGCAAATCGTCCGTTTAACATATTCATCAAACAAAATTTCCGAAAACTTTTTATATGCCAAGGCATATGCCTCATCTTTAGAAAGCAGCATACCATCATCCCTGTAAAATTTTTGATATTTCACGAGCTATCAAAGAACTTATCCGTGCATTCGATTCTTCCGTCACACCCGCTATATGAGGGGTCAGCAGGCAATTTTCAATGCCGATAAAGGGATTTTCCGCCTCAAGGGGTTCATTTGCGAAAACATCCAACACTGCACCTTTGAAATGCCCTTTTTTCAGCAATTGCGCCAAAGCATTCTCATCCACGACTCCCCCGCGGGAACTGTTGATGAAAATACTGCCCTGCTTCGTTTTTTCAAGCAAAGACGCGGTAAAAAGATTTTTTGTTTCGGGACAGAGAGGAATATGCAGGCTCACAACATCCGCCTGCCGCAGCACTTCTTCCAAAGAGCAGGGCTTAACCGCACTGCCGCCGTATTCTTTCCAAACGGCATCCGTTTCTTTGAGATAAGGGTCATAGGCAACAATATCCATATCCAGGCAGCTTGCTTTTTTCGCAACGGTTCTGGCTATATCTCCAAAGCCGATAAGCCCCAAAGTTTTTCCCGCCGCTTCGGAACCGATCATCCGTTCCCGCGGCCATGCCCCGTTTTTTACCTGCGTTGTCAGATAATATTGTCTTGAAAAATAAAAAATACCCGTCAAAACATATTCGGCAACGGAAATGCTGTTCGCTCCCCTTGCCGTGATAACCGAAACCGCATGTTTTTCACAATATTCCGTATCAATATTATCAAGCCCGACCCCAAGCCTGCCCACAGCTTTCATTTTCACCGCGGCAGACAGAAGTTCCTGGTCCACCTGCGTTTTATTCCTTACGATAACCGCATCTGCGTCTTTGCAGACGTGCAGTAATTCTTCACGGTTCTGGAACAAGTTTTTGTCATAAACAACGGTATTGTTCCTTGACAATTCAAGAACGGCGGATTCATCCATAAATTCCGAAATAGCAATTTTTTTCATGGCAAACCTCTCTGCAATGATTAAATCAAAAGACCGGCGGGTGTCGGCACCAACAGCACATAATGAAACAAGAACCATACGGCAGAAACAAAAGCGAGACTGAAAACAAGACCGTCGCGCATTGTTTTCATTTTTCCGTTTTTCTTATTCGCCAAATATGCGTGGGAAATAAAAAGAAAAAGAAAACTTGCGCTGTAAAATCCCAAATATTCAATAAGAAAAATAAGCATAAGGGCGGAAAAAAGAATATATACCAAGCGCATGAACAAAAACCGCTCTTTTGATTCCGCTTCCCCTGTTCCTTCGGCTTTTTCCTTTCCTCTGCGGACAAAACCTTTTATGAAATAATAAAAACCGCCTAAGGAAATAAGAGAAATCAAGGCTTCCGGAAAAATCCGGCTCACACCGCTCAACTGGCTGTATTGCAAACCGAAAGCCAAACCAATGCAAATAAATACGGCACCTGAACATAAATCCTGCAAATATTTCGGCATATCAATCCTCCCCGGCACGCCTGCCGCTCTTTCTTTTTTTATGGTTGATATAAAAAGGCGTAAGCAAAGATACCGCAAGGGCGAAAATCAAAATCTTCGAAATGGAACCTTCAAGCATGACTCCAAGCAGACCTCCGCTGTGGGCATTGGCCAAATCAACGCATTTGCCGAGATTTTCCTCTATCATCGGACCCAGAATGACGCCAAGCGCCATGGCTCCGGTATCAAGCCCGATCTTATTGGAAACAAAGCCCAAAATACCAAACACGAAAACAACCCAGATATCGACCATGCTGTTGGCGATGGCGTATGCGCCGATAAACGATAAAATGACAATGGCGACAGCAACGTTTGTTAAAGGAAAACAAAGAAGCTTCGCCATGAATTTGCACAGGACATACCCGATGGGAAGCATGAGCAGCGCGACAAAAAACTGTGAAAGAATAAAAGCATAAGCCAATTCGCCGGAAGTCGTGAATATTTTAAAACCGGGCTGTATGCCATGAGTCAGCAGCGCTCCCAAGATAACCGCGGCGACAGCGCTTCCGGGAATGCCCAAAGTCAGCATGGGAATGAGCGAACCGCCAATAACCGCATTGTTCGCGCTCTCGGAAGCGGCAATGCCTTCAACGCACCCCTTGCCGTATTTCTCAGGTTCCTTATCCCAGCGTTTCGCTTCATTATAGGAAATAATGGACGCGATTTCCCCTCCGGCACCGGGAAGCATGCCCACAAACGTCCCGATAAGGGAAGAGCGAACCAAATTTGTCTTGCATTTTGCAAAAAGGTATTTGAACATCCGCGTAAACGAGCCGCTGCTCGGTTTGCATTCGGCAATGTATTCTTTTGAGGAACTCAAAAGCTGCAATACCTGTGAAAAAGAGAAAAGCCCTATCATGCAGGGGATGACGGATATTCCCTGAATGAGAGGATAATAGCCGAAGGTGAAGCGCACATTGCCCGTATTGGGATCAAGCCCGACAGTGGACACAAGCATTCCTATCGCTCCGGAAACTATTCCTTTTCCCATGTTATCGATACTCATGACCGCAATGGTCGACAAGCCGAAAAGGCAAAGCCAAAAGTTTTCCGGTCCCCCGAACCGCAATGCGAAACGGGCAAAGGAAGCGGAGAAAAACAACAGGAAAAACGCTCCGACTATCGTTCCGAAAGCAGAAGAAATAAGGGATACGTGCAAGGCGTCATCGGCATTCCCGTTTTGGCACATCGGCCATCCGTCAAACGTTGTGACAACGGAACTGGGAGTTCCGGGAGTACAAATTAAAATTGCGGAATTAGCCCCGCCGTATATGCCTCCGATATAAATGGCGCCAAGCATTATGAGCCCGCTTGCAGGGTCCATCGCAAATGTGACAGGAACCATCAGCGCTACCCCCATGGTTGCCGTCAGCCCCGGCAAAGCCCCTACGACGATACCCCCCGTCAATCCGATAATCATCAAAAAGATATTGAACGGCTGTATCATTTCAATAAGTGCATATCCAATAAATTCAGTCATTGCCATAGCTCCGGTAAAAAAACTCCCCGCGCGGAAGCACAGGGGAGTTTTCGTATTATTTTATAAGTCCTGCCCGTTGAAGAATGCCGCGGTTGCTTTCATACTGCGTCTTAATATACGCTTCAAAATCCTCACCGCTCAAATATTCATGAGGCTGACCGGCTTTGAGCATATCGGCAACATAATCGGGGTCTTCGCATATCTGTTTGAAAACGGCGCGCAATGTCTTGACAATTTCCGGGTCGACCCCCTTCTGCACGGCAAAACAGCGCCTGATATCGGAAACAAAATCAATGCCAAGTTCTTTGAGTGTCGGAATATCGGGGAGGAAAGCATTCCTTTCTTCAGCGGCGACACCCAAAATTCTCAGTTCATCCAATGCGCGGGTGACGTCATTCACATTGCCGAACATGAAATCAATCTCACCGCCGAGAAGAGCGGCGTTCTGGTCGGCAGCGCCCTTATAGAATACCGGAGAAAACACGGATTCCGGAAACATTTCCTTGAATGAAAGAAACATCACATGGTGGCCGCTCAATTGCCCGGAAAGACCGACCTTGATTTTGTGCGGATTGGCTTTCGCCGCCGCAATCAGTTCTTCGACAGACGCATACGGGCTGTCTTTTCTTACGGCGATGACCTGCGGGTCGTTCACCACTTGGCAAAGATACTCGTAACTTGTGAGCGGGTCGAACTGCGCATTTTGCGCAAGGCTCTGCAAAATGATATGGGGAGTATTCAAACCGCCGACAGTGTATCCGTCTTTTTTGGCGTTGGCGATTTCCGTGAAGCCGATAATGCCGCCCGCACCTGTTTTATAAATGAAAACCCAAGGCTGCGGGGCGTATTTATTCCAATATTTTTGCATGATCCGCGCCTGGACGTCGCTGGAGCCGCCGGCGGTGAAAGCAATAACCATATTCACAGGCTTCTCCGGATACGCCGCAAGAGCAGGGGAAGTCACTGCGAATGCCAAAACAACAGACAGCAATGTTTTGAAAAGCTTTTTCATGGTATCCTCCTATTTGATAGTTAAGATAGTGATAACATATCTTATATAAGATGTCAATTGTTTTATAAAAATATATCTGTCATGAAACTTTTTTCCTTCCCGTATTCCAATCAATATTGCGGTTTAACAAGTAATTTCAGAAAGTAAAAAAATTTCCCGCTTTATTTAATGACCGATCAGCACTATCAATACGCTGCAATAATCAGAAAAATATCAAAAAATTATGCAGGGATAATGAAAAGTTCTCCATTCATATCCGTTTGGCAATCTATCCAGAGCAATGGAACGGCAAAAAAACAGCAGTATGGGCGTGAGCGGATAAAGTGATTGAAAATAGACTGAGCTCTTTTTTGTTCGGCGGCATTTCGGGGTATGGCACGAGGAATGAGACCATTTCAGAAAGCGTCTGCGGGGCTGTTCACCCGTTCAAAAAGAAAAAAACAAAATTCTCTTGACAGAAGCGCCAAAGATTGATTAAAAAAGCCGAGTGCCAACTTAGCTCAGATGGTAGAGCAACTGATTCGTAATCAGTAGGTCGCGAGTTCAATTCTCGCAGTTGGCTCCAGATGTTTCAAGGGCTATCATGGTTTTTGCCAAGATAGCTTTTGTGTTTTTCTGCCCTATTTATACCAAAAATCAGAAATCGGCATTTTTGCTAAGTATATTTTTTTCAATATAAGCAATAATAAAAACGGCAATTCACAAAGGCTTATTTCCTTGTGTTCTGCCATTTTTTTTATTTTATACTCTCTGTGAGAGGTTATCAGGCGAACAGATTGGGGGACAGAATGAATGAGAATGGAATATTAAACCAATTTGGTTTATCCTATTCCCCAATAATAGAAGATAAAAGCGACAAGGGCGGTCGATAAAACGCGGGAAAATTGGTTGCAGCACAGCAGTTTTACGGCGAAGCGCGCCGGATAATAACTCACATACGCCGGCAGCTGATGCCGTATGCCCCGCATGGGTGTTGAAAGCACATTGCCGATAAGCAAAGCGAGCACGACTTCATCGGCATCGAGCAATCCCGCCTGATAGACCGTTCCCGCCGCCACAAGGGAAGCCCGCAATTCCGCCGCCATATACAGCACAATGATACCAAGGCTTTCCGCTTTTAAAAAATCAAAGCCTGCCGAATGGACAAGCCAATTTTCAACAAGTTTGAAACAACCGAAATATTGCAGATAGAACATCAAAAAATACACGGGAATACCGATAAACAAAAACCGCGGCAAACGTGCTGCGAACCGTTTGAAAGCAAGCAAAAGCGCTTGCCGCCAAATTGTTTTTGCCTGCACCTCGCCGTCTTTTACGCTCTGAACGCCGCAGGAGGAAGCCGGCAAAAGAAAGCGTCCTACCAAAAGCGTCGCCGCAGTGCGCATTAAAGCTGAAATGAACGATATTGCCGTATATATCACCGCAGCCTTCCCGATAATGGGGAAAGACATGAAAAAAAATGTGGGGATATGTGTAAGCGTTGAGGGCAGGCTGTTGAATAAATTTGAAATAATCACTTCTTTTTCTGACAGTTTCTTATTTTGCAATGCCTCGCCAAGCATGGCGTTTGCCGACGCCGGCGAAAACAGCGCCAACGCGAAACTTGCCGCGGAAATATCGCATAAATGGGCGGAGCGCACAAAAGGACGCATAAATTTTGCGACATATTTCGTCAAATTCAGCGCTTCCAAAAACGAAGCAAAAAAAAGCCCCGCGGCAAGTCCCGTAAAAATATTCAAAAGAGGCTTGAAAGGGGGCAATACGGCAAGCAATTCCTGCATTAATGAGCTTGCCCCCAATTTTTGCCGACCCCGTATTCCACAAGCAAAGGCACGGAAAGCCTTTTGCCGAGCGGCGCAATGTTCATCATGATTTCAGCGACGCATTTTCCTGCCCGTTCCGCATTTTCCTCCGGCACTTCCAAAATCAGTTCGTCGTGAATTTGCAGCAGGAGGCGCGCATTCCATTCTTTGAGCTGTTTATCCCTATGCACGGCAAGCATGGCGAGTTTGATGATGTCGGCTGCACTGCCCTGTATGAGCGTATTGATGGACTGGCGTTCCGCCATAGCCCGCGCCTGATGATTGTTTGACATGATATCGGGCAAAGAGCGCTGTCTGCCCGCAATGGTAACGACATAGGCATGTTCGCGGGCGAAATTTTCCACTTTTTCATAAAATTCCTTGATTGTCTGAAAGCGCTCGAAATACACTTCCATAAAACGCTTCGCCTCTTGCATGCTGATATGCAAATCCTGCGAAAGTTTACGCTGTCCCATGCCATAGAGCAAACCGAAATTTATGGTTTTTGCATGGCGGCGCATATCCTGCGTCACATTTTCAAGAGGAATGTCATATAATAAAGCGGCTGTGCGGGCGTGAATGTCCTCATTATTCAAAAAAGCGGTCCGCAAGGTCATATCCCCCGAACAATGGGCTAAAACGCGGAGCTCCACCTGCGAATAATCGGCAGAAACGAGCAAATGCCCCTCACGGGCGACAAAACAACGCCTCATCCTGCGTCCCAGTTCCCCGCGCACCGGAATATTCTGCAAATTGGGATTGCTGGAAGACAAACGGCCCGTGCCCGTGCCGGTTTGGTTGAAACTCGTATGTATTCTGCTGTCGGCACCGGTCATTTTAGGCAAAGGCTCCAGATACGTGGAACGCAGTTTTTCCAGTTTCCTAAATTCCTGAAGCGCCTCGATCACCGGATGCGTGCCTGCAAGTTTTTCAAGCACATCTTGGGACGTGGACGCCTGCCCGCCCTTGGTCGACTTTGCCATCGGCAAATCAAGCTTTTTAAATAAAATATCGCTCAGCTGCTTGCCCGAACGGATATTAAATGTCGTGCCGGCAGCTTCGTAAATTTTATCCGTCAACACATCAAGCTCATCACGCACTTCTTCCAAAAATTCAAACAGCGCCCCGACATTGACTTGTATCCCCGCTTTTTCCATGGCGAAAAGCACGGAAACAAGGGGCATTTCAAGCTCCGCCATGAGGGACAGCAAGGAACGCCCCTCCATTTGCCGCACATCGTATTCAAACATGGAAAGAGCGACCGTCGCCGGATTTTCCATAGACAAGCCGTGTTCCGCCGCATGACGGTTCGCAAGGCTCAGCCACGTGTAATTCTTCTCATCGGGTGAAAGCAGCCATGCGGAAACACTCAAATCGAAAAGCGTATTCTTATCTGCAAAATGTTCCCATAATAAAGAATAGGAATGGAACAAGGCTTTCACATCGCAGGAAACAATAAGCTCGGCTTCCTGCAAAAGCGGAATTAAATCGGAAAATTCCCCGGCGTACCAATAGTCGGAACGTTCCGCATACGGCAAAGCGAAAACCTCGGAAGAAACACTCGTTTTTTCTTCTCCGAGCAAAGAAAAAAGGCTTGACTGCTCTTGTTTCGCTTTCCTGACTTTTTCCTTTTTTTCACTGTTTTTCATAGCCTGCAAGCTTGCGGGCACGGGGCAAAGGGCGAAATAAAAATGCTCGTTTCCCGGCTGAGTTTGCCGCGCAGTACCGGGGATAAAAGCGAGACACTTGTTTTTGGCGCTGGGCAGAGAACCTTTTTCCACACGCTTGGGTTTCGGCAAGGGCTTTTCCGCCGCGTCCCGTCCTCCGTTCCCTTCCTTTTCACCAAGCGAAAACAAGGAGCCCTGCAAGGTGCTGCTTTCGGCAACGGCGATAACATGTTTTTTTGCCAATCCCTCAAAATCCTTAGTCAAAGAGCTTAATTCATATTCTTTGAAAAAGCCCAGTACCTCCCGCTCGTCAGCGGGGCGTATCCGCATTTCCTGCAAATCGAAACTGCAGCAGGAAGTATTCAGCGTGGTCAGTTTGCGGTACAAAAACATGGCTTCGAGATTGCCGTCCAGTTTCTTTTTTATGGGAGCGGGCAAACGCCCGAAATTTTCTTTTATGTTTTCAAGGCTCGGAAAATCCTGAAACAATTTTATGGCTGTTTTTTCACCAATGCCTTTTATTCCGGGAATATTGTCGCTGCTGTCCCCGATAAGGGCCTGCACGTCCGCCCATTGTCCGGGCATGAGTCCCGTTTCGTCCATAAAAGACCGCATGGTGACGATTTTTTCTTCTTTTGAGGCAGGGTCCCACATCACCACGTTTTCATTGAGGCATTGTTTTAAATCCTTATCCATGCCGATAATGACGACAGGACGTTCGGCGGAATACTTTTTGGCGAGGCTTGCGATATAATCGTCGGCTTCTGCTTCTTCGGAAACCGCAACATGTATTCCAAGCCGTTTGAGCATGGTTTTAACCGGTTCGAACTGCTGTTTCAGCTCTTCAGGAGCGGGAGGTCTGTTGGCTTTATATTCCGCATACAGTTCATGGCGGAAATGTTTTCCCTGTCCGTCAAGCACGAAAAGAAAATATTGCGGCTTTTCCTCACGCAAAATCTTAAAAACGGTTTTTCCCACAATATGTATCGAACCGGTAGGAAAAGAATCGGAACGAGCCATACGCTGGTTAGCGAAAAAGCCCCGGAAAATAAAAGCGTTTCCGTCCATAACATAGAGAGGTTCTTCTTTAAAACCTAATTTTTCACGTAGAGCCATAATATTGTCCTTTTCCGCACGATATGAAAAATGATAGCAAAAGAACACATAAATTTCAACATATGCGCAGCAAGGAAAATTTTTAACCGGACAGCGGTTTTTAAAACAAAAAAACTTCTCAGAACCGAGAAGTTTCATCGTATTTTCACAAGAACGGACATTATTGCGGCGACATTATTGCAACATCATTGCATGAAAGGAATGATTTTCGCCCGCTGAACAGGTATTTTCGCAGTTTCGACATCCACATCGGGTTCTGCGGCAAACTGGCAATGGGGGCATATCCACTTGGTTTTTGGAGTAAATTCATCTTTTTTCTGAACAGCCATACGGATCAAATCACCGTTTGCGTGATAGCATTTGGGACAGAACGGACCTTGCTTCTCCCCGCCGGAAATAAGCCAATAGGCGTCTCCGTCAAAAATGATGTTTCGCGAAATGCTTAAAATTTCTTCCAAATCATGAAGCTGCACTTTGAGTTTGGAATTTTCCTGCGCAAGTTCCAGATACAGTTTCTGCAAAGCGCGCAGTTCCTCAACAGCTTCCTGAACTTTTCCCTGTGAAATTAAAGTTTCAACTTCATAAAAGCGATAGTATTCTATCATGGCGCTGACCTTTATTGTTAAACTTTGAAATAGTACCAAATTCATATCGGCAGGTTCAAGCCGGTTCTTTAGGGCTGCTTTTCATTATGGTTCCATGAACCGTAAGGGCTCTGCACAAGCGAGGCATTAAAATATTTTGATATTTTGCTGACTTCCTCGCCGACCCAAGCGGGCAATTCCACTTCTTCCTCTTCCGACTGCAGTTCAACCTCCGCAATGACAAGCCCTGAATTAGCCCCGAGAAATTCATCGATTTCCCAAACATGCCCGCATTCAGAAAACGTATACCTATACTTTTCAATGATTTCAACGGGAGCGAGCGAATTTAACAATTCATTGGCATCATGCAGGGGGATTTCATATTCAAATTCATGTCTGGAAATGGGACCGACTTTGACTTTTACGGTGATCATGCCTTGATTGCCGGCGACACGGATACGCACAGTCCTGTCCACAGTCCGTGCTATATACCCCTGACGGAATAAAACAGGTTCCGCTTTTCCCCGCCAGCCGTCATTCCTCACTAAAAATTTCCGCTCAATCTCCCTGTGCATATTCTGCGCTCCTGCGAAAAACATCATTCTTCTTTTTCGTCTTTTTTAGCGGCGGCATCAATGGACGCTCTGAACTTTCTTGCCTTTTCAACACGTTCCTGCTGTTTTTTCTGACGGATATTCTTCGCCTTATCTATCATTTCTTTTCTTTTCCGTTCAAAAATAATCGTTGTTTTCAGCGATGCCAAACCAAGGGACAACATCAAGGTGACACTGAGCACAACTTTCATCAATGCCCAAAAATTTGTTTTGATAATACCCTGCATATGCCCCATGCCTATTTCCGCCCCGAAAAAGACGCTCACAAAAATACCCACTATGCCTAACGGCATAAAAAGCATGACAAGCTTTACAAATGTGCGCATGGTTAAAAGGAAAAACAAAGTGGTATCGCGGACCATTTGCAATGCTTTCAATTTTTTCTCAAGCTCCGCGACCTGTGCCTCAAGCGTCACAAGGTTCTCTTTCGCCTCTTTAAAAATCTTAGGATTGGTGAAATCGGAGCCGAACGCCCAGTTTAAAATTTTGGCGCAGCTGTTGAATAACTGATTGAAATTGGTGAGTGTTTTCTGCAAGGCGAACCAGCTCATTTCGTCGCGGATAAATTCCAGTTTGAACAAACACTTTTCATACGCGTCTTTCATCCGGGTAATTTCGCCATTAATGGCTTCCATAACTTCCGCTTCAAGAGCAGGTCTTTGCTTGACGACATCCAAAAAAAGCAAATAGTTTTTTATTTCGCCGTATTTGAGCAAAGTCCGCACTTTCGCCGCCTGCTTCGCAATGGGATTGTCATCGTCCTTGAACCAGTCTTTTATGACGGCATCCAAGTCTTCCAACGCCGCCTTTTCCACAAAATATCTGTTATAGGCTTCCTTCCACATCCGCTGCAAAGAGGAAATCAAATAAAGCTGCCCGCGGATAAGTTCCGGGTCGAAAATGACCTTATGAAAAAATGAGGGATTTTTATTGATGACTTCAAGAAGTTCCTTGGAGACCTTTTCCGTGAAGCCCCGCTTCATATTGCAGACCAAACCGCGGTAATACGGGTCTTGCCATGTCGGCAGCGTACGCATGATATGCTGATACATCTCAACAGCTTCCCCATAGCGCCCCTGAATTTCCTTTGCCCGTGCGATAAGGAATTTTATCCATGCCTGGTGCAAGGTTATGGTGCAAAGCTTGTCAGCGTCCATCCAAAGCTGCACAGCCTTGTCAAGATCCCCCCTTTCCATGACGATGAAACCCAAAAGGCAGTGAAGCTGCCAATTTTTAGGGTCGTTATGGGCAAGCTGGACACATTCGCGTTCAAAGGCATGGCTGTCTTGAGGCGAACATTTTATAAAACGCTGCAGCAAGATATGCATGGGGTCGGAAGCGTGGTCATGCGGAAAATCCGGTTCCGCCTCGATGTCGCGGCTTGTTATCCGCCAAATACGGCAGATATTGGGTAATTGAACAATATGGTTGATAGCAAAAATAGCTTTTAAAACCTGTCCCGCCGTTTCATTTTCCGCCATCATCTCATCATAGGCTTTCACGCCGTTTCTTGTGATCCGCGTGTCAATTTCACGAAATGCGCTGTTGATGTCGGCAAGATTGATGTGGCTGAGCTTTTCAAAATAATTCGCGCCTGCCGGAGCGATATTCCGGCTGGGGCAGTGACGGGGACCATGATTGGACGCCCCGCAGTAAAAACAAGGCGTCTTGTTGGGCACAAGGCTTTCGGGCAAAAGCACGGTGAAAGGATTGGCTTCCGTGTTTTGCGTTTTGACAACAACGGTGCACAGCGTATCCACGCTTGTTTTCGCACTGGAATACAAAATGTCCTTAATAATGAAATCTTCGCCCAAAATAAAAGCGTTCTTATAGCTCAAATACGGAATATCGGGGCAAAGATCGGTCCAATCCACATTGATTCTCTGCGGCAGATCAGGCGTAAAGTTGAGATTGTTCTTATCGACGACAACGTTCAAACAAGGCCAGTAGGCATCGGAATGCTGTTCATGGATAATTTCATAAATAGACGCGGTTGTCCGCATCCATTCGCGAAAAACAAGCAAATTATCCAAAGGAACGATAAGAAAATTATCTTCTATGGAATATTTCAGCTTATGTTCGCGGATAAATTCCTCAAGATAGCGGAAAAGGGTTTGCCAGCCGCGCTGGAACTGCTTATCGAGGGGATTGCCCAAAGGGTGCACGAAAGCGTACCAGCCTTGTTCCACGGAAAAAGGCAGGCGCCTTTCAGCCACAACCATTTTCCAGCTGATATCGCTTTGCTGGTCAAGCCCCTGCATTTCGTAAACGCTGATGCCGGGAATGCTTGCCGCCATGGAACCGTAACTCGGATGTATGTAGATATAACTTCTTGTGTTCGCTATTTCTGTTTTTAAATGCCGGTATTCCGCAGCAACATTGATAAATTTTATTTGATTGACATCGACAATCAATTGACCGGGAAACGTGAACGCCGTAATGCCCACGCTGAACTGTTTCCCCCAAAGGTCCAATTTTGCCAGACTGTTGACTGCGACAGCCGCATTGAAGAAATACCATATGGATTGATTGACAAGAGTGACAATATTCAGACCGCCGGCCTCAAGCAGAATATCGGTCGCTTTTTGCGGACGGTTCGCCTGTCCCCACACGATCCAAACGCACACACCCTCGGATGTGAGCATTTCATCCTGTATCACAGGCTGGCTGTCTAAAATATTGCGTATTTCTAACATACAACTCTCAACACATTACTCATTACTTGCCATATCGGACTAAAGCAAAAATTTAATATATTGAAAAAGAAATTAAAAGCCCGCAGCGGGCATTAATTTATAAAGGACAAGGTCCGTAATTCTCCTGATAACGGGCTCTGTAACTTTCAATATCAAAAGAATGCTCCTGCGTTCCATATTTTTCGATACAAAAAGCGGAGCAGACGCTGCCCATTTTTATACCGGTTTCAACATCAAAGCCCATGGTTAAGCCTTTCAGCAGGCCTGCGCGCAAGGAATCGCCTGCGCCCGTGGGGTCGACCAATCCTTTGATCTTCGGAGCAGGCACGGCAATATCCGCCTTTCCTTTTTGGGAAATAAGGCAGCCGCCCTCGCCAAGGGTTGAAACCACATAGTTTGCACGGCTGAGAAGCTCGTCTTTGGATAAACCCGTGCGTTCAGAAATAAGGGCTATTTCATAATCATTGCCGATAAGAATTTCAGCCCCGTCAATGCCTGCAATATGATTTTCCTTGCTTACAGCGGGAATTTGCTGACCCGGATCGTAAATATACGGGATACCTTTTTCTTTGAAAAGCTTTGGAAATTTGCCCATATCTTCGGCGTTTCCGGGGGAAACGATACCATAATCGCCTGCTTTGGCAACGTTCAGCCTGTCTGCGTCACAAGGAGTGTTCATGGCGGCGGGGCAAAAACAGTTGATCAAATTGCCTTTGGAATCGGCAACCGCATGACAGCAAGCCGTCAATTCCTTTTCAAGCGTTCGCACACCGTCAAGATTGATTTGCAGGGCTTGCAGCTTCTTTTCATATGAGGCTGCGAAATCATAGCCTACACACGTATAAATATGCGGTTTTTCTTGAAGCATGGCAAGGTTATATGCGATATTCGCCGCTGTTCCGCCTTGTTTTTCCTCAATTCTGTCAATAAGCATAAGAATGCTCAACGTATTGAATTTATCTTTCAAAAGCAGATCGTTGATGTCGCCCTTATAGGATAAAATTCTGTCAAACGCCACCGAACCCATGATATGGATACTCATGCCCGCCTCCCTTTATTTCGTATTCGTTTTTATCCAGTGAAAAAAATCCTTGCTGCCGCCGGCAAGTTCCAAAGAAACTATACAAGGAATTTTATAACTATGCAATGTTTTCACCCATTCTTCGATTTTTGCGGAATTTTCTTTCACGCTTTGCATGACAAGGGCGTATTCCTCTCCCTCGCAAATTTCCCCCTCCCACCAATAAAGGCTTTCTATCGGAAAGATGTTCGCTCCCGCAATGCAGTTCTCCTGCAGCAGTTTACGGGCGATTTTTTTTGCCTCTTCCTTTGTTTTCGTTGTTATGTAATATAATCGGGGCATAAATTTTTCCTTTGCTTTTCTGCTGCGATAGAGTAAAATTCTTTTTGGAAGAACAAAGAGCCTGCGAGGTATTTTATGCTGAACTATTCAAAAATTCAAGATATTATGCAAGACATTAAAAACAATACCGCCATAGACTTACGTATCGACAACGCCCAAATCGCCGATGTTTTCAGCGGAACGTTTTTTCATGGCTCCGTTTGCGTCCATAAAGGAATTATTGTCGGGTTCAGCGAAGACATGTACGCAAAAAAAGTTTTGGACGCTGAAAAAGCCTATCTTCTGCCTGCGTTTTTTGATGCCCATGTTCATATTGAATCTTCAATGCTTTGTCCGGAAAAATTTGCGGAGCTGGTCATTCCTTTCGGAACAGGAACCGTTATCGCCGACCCTCATGAAATAGCCAATGTCAAGGGAACAGACGGCATACGCTATATGCTTGAAAGCGCAAGGCAAAGCCTTTTGGATGTGAAAATCATGCTCCCCTCCTGCGTGCCCGCCCTGCCCTTTGAATGTTCCGGCGCAAACCTTTCCGCCCTCGACCTTGCGGAACTCATCACGGAAGAAAACGTCCTCGGTCTTGGCGAAATGATGAATGTTCCCGGTGTGCTCATGCAGGATGAAAGCGTCCTTGAAAAACTTGAACTGGCATATAAAAACGGCAGGATTATCGACGGACACGCCCCGCAGGTGCACGGAAAAGACCTTGACATGTATGTTCTTTCCGGGGTGAGCACCGACCATGAATGCACCACGGCGGAAGAAGCCGCGGAAAGGATACGCCGCGGCATGTACGTGCTTCTCCGCGAGGGTTCCGCCGCCCACGATTTGGTAAATCTTCTGCCCGCCGTAAACAGCCATACCATTCAGAACTGCCTTTTCTGCACGGACGACAAGCAATGTATCGACATCATGCGCAGGGGGCATATCAACAATTCCGTCAGCCTCGCCATTGAACACGGTATCGCCCCCATCGACGCCGTCCGCATGGCGACCATAAACACGGCAAGAGCTTACGGAATACGGCACAAAGGAGCCATAGCCCCGGGCATGGAGGCGAGTTTCATGCTGGTGAAAGACATGAAAAAATGCATGCCCCATGCCGTTTACATCCAAGGCAGACTGGCTGCCGAAAACGGAAAGTATATCGCCGCAGGCAGCAAGAAATACAATGCGAAGCTGGAGCAGCTGACCGACAATATGCAGGACAGCATGCATGCGGAACTGCCCAAGGTTCTGACATTGCATATTCCTTCAAAAAAAGCCCGTGTCATACGCCTTTTACCCCATTCTTTGCTCACAGCCTGCGAAATCGCGGACATCGCCGTTGACGCGGACGGCAATTTTGATTTCAGCCGAAACAAAGGCATGCTCAAGCTTGCCGTTGTGGAACGCCACAAAAAAACAGGAAAATTCGGTTTGGGACTTCTGCATGGCGAATACGGACTGAAAAACGGAGCCATCGCCACAAGCATTTCCCACGACAGCCATAATATTGTCGCCGCAGGCGATAACGATGAGGATTTGCGCATAGCTCTTGAGGAAATCGAAAAAATGGGCGGCGGAATCGCAATGATCAGCCAAGGAAAAATTTTGACGAAGCTGGCTTTGCCCATTGGGGGACTTATGAGCATGCAAGAACCCGAAATCGTTGCAACGGCGTTGAAACATCTTTATAATCTCGCCAAAGACCACTATCAGATTTGGGATAAGGCAGACGCGTTCATGTCTTTAAGTTTCCTTGCGCTGCCCGTTATTCCTGACTTGAAACTTACCCCGCAAGGGCTTTTCGACGTCACAACATTCCAATTTGTCAGCCTTGACGCGGAAGAATGAAAGCCCACGGCAAAAAGCTGACAAAACAATTTTTAAAGCAGTATCCCGGAGCATTTCTTTCTAATATCAAGAATTAACGATACAAAATTTAAACCTTCAAAGGAAAGCTTTTCCAAAGGTTTTCCCCTGCCCTTTCAAAACGTTTTAATAGCACAATAACCTATTGATAAGATTAAATAATAAAAAATCCGTTATAGATTTTGTCCATAACGGGTTTACGTTCAGAAAGATTTGGGGGAGCGGCAGCCGTCAGCGGGTTTGCGAGCTTTACGGACAGCGGCAGAGCTATAATTCCCCCAAAAAATAAAAAGTGATGATCCAGAGCCTAAAAAAATTTATGAATGTTATGCAAAACTGCGTTGGTGCGGTTCCGTTTGACATTAGCGAACGTTCCACACAGCAGGCTTAAACACGAACAATACAGGGTTACCCGTATTTTCAGCGAAAAACCTTATTCAATACCAATACTCCCCGCCGATTGCGGAAAAATTCAGGCAAAAACCGTAACTATCCTTTCCGGCATAAAATGAGGATTGGATACATGTATCCAATCCTCACAAACAAACCTCACGGCAGATTTTGCCCATAGCCCGAACGCTATTTTCAAAAAACAACACTCAAGCGCAAGCAACGTTTTTATTTTTTCTTGCCTTTTTTAATTTCCTTTATCCTTTCTTCAAGCACGCGTTTATAGGTGCGCAGAATTTCAAGGCGGGCATAAAGCTTATTCTCGCCGGGAATGATGAACCAAGGCGCCTGCACGGTATTTGTGCGTAAAAACATTTCATTGGCGGCAATTTTGTATTGATCCGCTTTTTCCCTGTTACGCCAGTCTTCTTCCGTGATTTTGTGCCGTTTCCATTCTATTGCTTCCCTTTCCTTGAAACGGCGCAGCTGCTCATCCAAAGAAATATGCAGCCAGAATTTTATCAGAATATTTTTCTTATTGATAAGCTCGTTTTCAAAAGCGTTGATTTCGGAAAACGCCCGCTTGCATTCCCATTGGCTCGCAAATCCTTCGACACGTTCCACAAGAACGCGTCCGTACCAAGACCTGTCGTAAATCGTCACAAAACCGGCACGCGGCACATGGCGCCAAAAACGCCATAAATAGTGATGAGCGGCTTCCTCGCTTCCGGGGGCTGAAATCGGAATAACCTGCGTGATACGGGAATCGATGGACTGCGTCAGGCGGCGTATGGCTCCTCCCTTGCCGCTTGCGTCATACCCTTCAAAAACAATGGTCGAGGAAATGCCAAGCTCATAAGCTTTATAGGTAAGCTTATAAATATCTTTCTGTAATTTTTCCAGCTCTTTTTCATATTCATCTTTCGGCACGGACAAGCTTAAATCCACTTGGTCAAGCACGGAAATACCGGAAAGCGCCTCCATGTTGTCCGGCATGGACGGAAATTCTTCCACAACTGTTTTTTTCACGTCCAAAGCATTTTCAATGCATTTTGAAATGGCTTCCACAGCCTTGATATTGCGGAATTTCTCATCATACGCGTCAATGATGTACCATGGGGCGAAATGTTTATCGGTCAGCGGCAGCATTTTTCCCACGACACTGTTCAGATTTTCAAAGTTTTCATTGCTTTGTTCATCATAGGTCGAAAAGCCGATCTCGCCTTTGTTATTGAGTTTTTTTCTGGCTTTCATGCGTTTCTTGTGTTCGTCGGCGGTGATGTGGAACCAAAGCTTTACGATGACATATCCCGATTGCGCCAAAGTACGCTCAAACTCCACACGGTCGTGCATGATTTCGTTAAATTCCGTTTCCGTGATTTCTTTTGCGGCGAGCTTACGCATCGGCTCGTCATACATACCCGCGATAAACACGGCAAATTCACCGGCTTTAGGAATTTTCATCCAATATTTCCAGGCTTCCGGACGAAGTCTTTCTTCGTCAAAAGAAAACCAGAAACTATAATTTTTAAGGTGCTTCACATCACACCATTCGGACAATAAATTCACAAAAGAACCTTTTCCCGTGCCGCTCACGCCGTCAACATAAATAATCACAGGAACTTTTTGCGTCATGCACTGCTGCTGCAAATTAAAAAGCTTAATACGCGCATCTCTCGCAAGTGCTTTGTACTCCTTTTGAGTGTAAGACTGGCAAAAATTCATAGTTGATAACATGGTATCGCCCTTTGCTGAAAATAAAAAATGTTGAAAATAAAAATATCGAGGTGTAAAAACACGCTCCCCCGCAACATGAAAAGTATCCCGCACTGTTTTTTGCGCCATCTCATATTTCAAAGAATAAAACCCAAAACAAAAAGCATATGAAAACGGCAAACTCATTCAAAAACAAGCGTTCAAAAAACACCGCCGAAAAAGCCTTTCATTCCGCATGCCCGTGCATGCAAAACAAAAAGTCTTTCCTAAAAAATACTATCCTTACCTTTATTTTTGTCGAAAACGCATTCATTGTCAAGCAGGCTGATAAAAAAATCAATAACTATCCATAAAAAAAACGCATAAATAAAAATCTGCGATAATACCCCGCAGCAATCCGCCGAAAATCATAAAAATACCCAAAACCATAAAAAAAGAAAGCCCCCTCGGGGACTTTCTAAATTTTACATGTAATTTCTAAAAAAAATTACATTTGTTTTATTGCCTATCTGATTTAATCCTGCTAAAATCAATCAGACAACTTCTTATAACAAGAAAACAGATACAAAGCAAGGAAAATTTATGGCATTACGATATATCTTAGGCATAGATTTAGGTATCAGTTCCATTGGCACAGCCCTTATCAAAATAGCTCCGGAAGCAAAAGATTTAAACGACATCAACTCCTATGAAAAAATATTGGATGCAGGCGTACGTATCTGTTCTTGCCCGGAGGGTGCGGAAAAACGCCGTATTTTACGTTCCCAGCGCAAGAGCAAAAAACACAGAAAAGCCCGTAAAAAACAGCTGATACAATTACTGCAGGAATACAATTTACTGCCCAAAGAGCGGTCCGCCCTTGAGCTCGGTTTGCGTTCAGCTCCCTATGCCTTGCGGGCAAAAGCCATGCAGGAGCCTTTAAACTCCGCCCATGAACTTGGCTTTTGCATCATGCATACCGCCAAACTTCGCGGAGCGGGCTTTATTGAAGAAACAGACGAAGAAGAAAAATCAGAGAAGAGCCTCAACCGCTATCAACTCTTAGAGCAAGCTCTGAACAAAGAAAAAACAACCCTTTCCGAATATATTTACAAGCATTTGCAAGAAAACGGCTGCATACGCCAACGCAAAGAATTTATTGCGGATAAAGTGCCTTTTTCTGTACCCCGCTACCTTGTAAAGCGGGATTACTGTGACTTGATGAGCAGGCAAGCCCCGCATTTCAACATTTCTGACGAACAAATCAAAAAAATTTATGACTGCATTTTTATGGATTTCCCAAGGGCGCCTTATGCCAACGCCCCTTGTTCCCTGCTTCCCGAAACCGGCGGCAGACTGCCTAAAATGCACAGGCTCGCGGAACAGCTGCGAATCTATCAGCAATGCAACAACATACGCTATAAAACCGAAAATTCCACCCAAAAACTCACCAAAGAAATGCGGGATAAACTGGCTGCAATGCTCATGCAGGGTGAAAGCCTGAATAAAACCCTTATCAAAAAAACGCTCCAAACCTACACGAATGAAAAAATCCTCAGTATCAATGTTTATGCCGAAGACGAAGAAATAAAAGCAGTCAAGCCCTTTGCCCATATCAAAGCTTTTGCCGATATTCCCGCATTTTGGCGCTTACCGGAAGAAGAACAGGACAGTCTTATGGAATTTATTGCAGACCCTGTCAATCCCAAGGCGAACCCCGCTAAGCCCGTGCTTTACGACGAAGAGGATTTTTTGCATATCTGCATGGAAAAATTGAATTTATCTGAAATCGAAGATGAAAGAAAACTTTATGCCTGCCTCAACAGCCTGCCAAAAGACAGAACCATGCTGGGCAAAGAAGCAAGCAGACAAATTTTGGAAAAACTTATCGAAGGTTATGAAGAAAATGGAATTTGGCAGGCTCCCACCTATTACGAAGCTGTCAAAGCCTGCGGCTTCACCCGGGAAAACCAAGAGCAAAAGCGTTATGACGAACTCCCCTATTACGGAGAAATTCTGCACGATGAAATTTTGCCCATACACCCATGGCATTTGGAAAGAACGGCAAAAGAAGAAAAAATCGGACGCATAGCCAATCCTGTCGTCCATTCCATACTCAATCAGCTGCGTAAAGTTATCAACGAAATCATCAGATTATACGGCAAACCGGAAATGATAAAACTGGAAGTCGCCCGTGATTTCGGAATGTCGAAAAAAAAGCGTGACAAATTGGAAAAACAACGCCTTGCCAATGAAAAATACAATAAAATCATTGACGAGGAACTCCTGAAAAACGGCTATGCGGTCACGGACAAAAACCGCAAAAAATATAAACTGTTAAAAGAACAAGGCTATAAAGATATTTATACGCAGGCGAACCTCAGAATTTCAGACCTCAATGCTTATGAAATCGACCATATCATTCCGCAGACCGCAGGAGGGACCAATTCTTTCTGCAATCTTGTGCTGACAACGGTTAACAATGTAAAAAGCGATACGTTTGCCTATGATTTTATCCGACAAAATTTTGCGGACCGTGAAGAGGCAATCAAAAAACACTTGGAAACACTGCCTGAAAACAAAGCTTGGCGTTTCACCGCCGAAGCAAAAGACCGCTTCATTCTTTTAGGGGACGAAAAAGACGAAGATTATGCCGACAGACGCCTGCAAGATTCCCGTTACATGGCAAAAGCGGCTTTGCGGTATTTACACTGTATTTGCCCCGATATTTTGGCAATCCGCGGCGGCATGACCGCAAAGCTCCGCCATTTGTGGGGCTTTGACGGCATGGAGTTCGAACTCATGGGACTGGATATTCCCAGATACCTCACCAATAACGAAACAGGCGAGGTATATTGCGATGAAAACGGCGAGTTATCCAAAAACAGCGACTGGGAAAAAAAGCCCCGCATCGACCACAGACACCACGCCATTGACGCCATGGTGCTTTGCGCCGTCACCCGTTCCCTCGCCCTTAAAATGTACAAAGCAAGAAAACAGGGCAAAGAAATAGACGAAAGCATTATCAACATGCCGTTCCGGCTTTCCCCTAAAAATCCGGACCATAAAAGCTTCCGCGAACTTGTTTTGGAAACGCTCAAGGAAATCAGAATTTCCCACAAAGTGGAGCACGATACCAATACGCAGCTCCATAATGACACAGCCATCCGAATTTTAGATTATGACGAGAAAAAAGGACTCCATACGGCAACCTATATGCGTTCTTTGGGAAATATCGACAGTTTCGGCAAACTGGAAAAAATCGCTGTTGCAGAAAATTTGGGCACAAGCCCTGAGGTGCAAAAAATCCGCAAACGATGCGCGGAAATCATAAAAGCGGTCAATGCCCAAAAATTTGCGGCGGAACAAAGCCTTATGGAAAAAAATGCCGAAAACCGCCTGCAAGGCCTTAAAGAAACAGCCATGACAGAACAAAACCTTGTGCAGGAAGCCATACGTCTTGCCCATGTCGGAAAAAAATATCCTGTGGGGAAAAAATTCACCCTTGTCAATATCCGGGAAAAACAGCAATGCGGCTATGAACCGGACAGCAACCACCATGTTGATTTTTATGTTCATACCGAAGGCAAACAAAAAGGAAAAATCGGCTGGGAATGCATAAAAAGCATTGACGCCGCCAATCCGAACTTTAAACCCGGCTGGCGGCAAGAAAACGCAAAGCTTATTTGGAGCGTCTGCAAAGACGATATTTTGGAACTGCGTTTCACAGAGCAGCAGCTTCAAGAATACAATGTTCCAAAAGCGTTTGTCAGCAAAATCAGCAAACACGGACAGCAGGAATATACCATGCTTGCCAAAATTTTGAAATTCAGTCCCGGCATACTTGTTTTTGTTTCCATATACGATGCAAGAACGGGAACAAAAAACGCCCTCAAAGAACATCCTGAAAACTTTCTCCTTTGGACAAGCGGTGGTTTAGGGCTAAACTCCTACTGTGAGCTGCAAGCCCGCAAGGTCAGCCTCAGCCCCTTTGGAAAAATAAACGGCAAACATAAAAAATTATGGAATGGCAAGAAAATATAAATACATACAAAAGCCCACCGAGTATACGATCATGTGGATATTGGTCATGTTCGATTTGCCGGTGCTGACAAAAACACAAATGCGAAAGGCGACGCAATTCAGAAACAATTTGCTCGAACTCGGCTTTATCCGAAAGCAATTCTCTGTTTATCTGCGCCCGTGCGAAAACATGGCGGCTGCGGAACGCATGGCGGAAAAAGTGGGACTTTGCCTTTTGGAGGAGGGTGAAGTTTCCGTCTTTTTCATCACGGACAGACAGTACGGGCTGACAAGAAACTTTTTCGGAAAAAAGAAAAAGAGAAATGAACAACAAGAATTTCAAGCCATGCAGCAGTTACTGCTCTTTTAAATGCGGAAATTCCAAAAGAACCTCTTTGGCGCAATAACTTTTATAAATTCCCTGTGCGGCTTTCAACACAAGAGGCAAAAGAGTGCTTTCTTCTTTCTGCAGATAAAACGGGTTCTGCAAAATTGAGGATAAAAAACGCTTTGCTTGCGTATCCAGAACAAGCACTTCATTTTTTTGCACATATTCATAAACCAAACAATCGACAAAAGGACGGAATGGCTCCATAATGTCATCCGCAAGGCAAAACGCATTGAATTGGTTATGGTGATGAACGCCAAAAAGCGGCAAAAGCCCGCTTGCGCATAAAGCCCTTGCACAAACCGCCCGCACAACGGCATAGCCATAATTCAAAAAAGAGTTGATTCCCTCTTCTTCCACATCGCGGAGAAATCCTCTCCCAAATAAAGCCTGCCAATAAATTTGAGCCGCCTGTCCCTCTTTATTGTCCTTATCCCCGGAACGCACCCTTTGCGCTAAGAATTTTAACTTCTCAACATGCTTTTTTACAGCGCTGTCATGGGGCAAAACACATTTTTCCAATGCCTCGGCTTGATTACGGATTTTTTCAATCACTATTTTCTGCCATATCTGTTTTTTTATTACCTCGCCTGCCCGCACCTGCTCCTGCGCAACAATTAAATGCCGATAATGCGAGCTCACAGGCAAAGCCATGGACACGGGCAAATAATTGCTTCCCATAATAAGCACAGGAATATTCGCCTCTCCCATGCTCATTAAAAAAGTCTTGCTCACCGTCACCCCTTGTGCCGTAAGCATCACACAAGCAAGCATATCAAGAGGTATACGCGCTATTATTTTTTCCTGCTCTTTTACGCAAACATTCCCGTGAGCGATTGAAAGATAACGATTATTTTCCGCAATTTCTAAAATATGACTTGCCATAGCCCTCTCCCAAAAATAAAAAAACTCAAAAAACAGGAGAAAAAATCCCTTGCTTTTTGAGTTTTTAATAGCATATCCCCTTGAAAAAGTAAATATTTTCAAGGGAATATCTTAGCAGATTTTAGCAGGATTAAATCAGACAGGCAAGTAAAACTATAACTCTGGGCAGTGCACATTTATTCTTATTTTAGCAGGATTAAATCAGACAGGCAAGTAAAACTTGGAACACAAACAGTATCGGATTTTCGCAATTTTAGCAGGATTAAATCAGACAGGCAAGTAAAACCGCCATCTTTGAGGGATGGTTTGGAGAGGAATTTTAGCAGGATTAAATCAGACAGGCAAGTAAAACTATTTTTTGAAACACTATACAAAACCATTAATTTTAGCAGGATTAAATCAGACAGGCAAGTAAAACTCGTAAATTCACGGTTTCTGCTCTCAATTTATTTTAGCAGGATTAAATCAGACAGGCAAGTAAAACATAATAGCTTCCCAAAAAGACATTTTAGGCATTTTAGCAGGATTAAATCAGACAGGCAAGTAAAACATATCAATTTAACGATTGTAAAGTCTTTTTATTTTAGCAGGATTAAATCAGACAGGCAAGTAAAACTCCACGGGATGTCTAATTGTTGAACCCCATATTTTAGCAGGATTAAATCAGACAGGCAAGTAAAACATGGAGTTCCGTCTTGGTCGTCAAAATTTTATTTTAGCAGGATTAAATCAGACAGGCAAGTAAAACGATAACTATATGCTTCATTTTCATTTTTAGATTTTAGCAGGATTAAATCAGACAGGCAAGTAAAACATTGTGTTGGTTATGCAACGTCTAGGCATAATTTTAGCAGGATTAAATCAGACAGGCAAGTAAAACTATAGCGTCTATTGTACGTTCATCCCTCACATTTTAGCAGGATTAAATCAGACAGGCAAGTAAAACGGGATGTTCCCAAAATGGTCGTATGTGGCGATTTTAGCAGGATTAAATCAGACAAACAAGCAAAAAAAGCCAAACGATTTTACGGCGCACAATCCCGGCAAAACATCCGGCAAAAAGCGTTAAGACTTAGCGCCATTTTGCATGGACTTCATAATACTGGCGTTTGCGGTTGAACATCATTTCATCGGCAAGCTGCACGCATTCGTCAATCTTGCCGTCGTCGCAATACCGTTCGCCATAGGACATGTCGTATTTATCCTTATTTTTTTCCAAATCGTTTTTAAACGTGACAAACTGTTCCTCAAACGCTTCTTTCGAGATATTCCGCAGCAAAACAAGAAACTCGTCGCCGCCGATACGGTAAACGTTTTTTCCGAAATAACGCTGGATGAAATTAGCGGAATTAATAATAAATTCGTCACCTTTATCATGTCCGTACACGTCATTGATTTTTTTCAAGCCGTTCAAATCAATATAAATAACGCCTGCGCAATCGCCGCGGCGCTTGATGTCTTCGTGCACGGCAATATATTTGTTCCTGTTGTAAACGCCTGTCAATTCATCAATATTGCTTAAATAATCAAGATGTTGGATGAGTTTTCTCTGTTCCAGATTGTTGACGATGAACATTGCGATGGTTCCGAGTATTTGTGAAGCGGAAACATTATAGCGGGGGTTGTCGACACCTATGAGTCCGATCAGTTCGCCGCCGTCATAAATGGGCATGAACAGCATCTCACGGATATTCCTTTCCTTGAAAGCTTCCGCCAATTCGGGCATTCCTGCGAAATCCACATCGACATCCTTATGGTAGACGACAGATTCCTCGGTAAACATATTAAGCCATTCCTGTAAAAGAACGCCGCTCGCTTCCGATAAAATGTCCTTGAACGCTTTCACGAAAGGACGCACAAAAAAATACGAGCCTTTCAACACGTTTGTTTCCTTATTATATTCAAACAGATAAGAGCGGTCCGCTTCAAAAAAATCAACCACATTTTCCAATATCTTATTGATAGCGAGGTCGATATCGTCATGCTTGCAAAGGGTTCCGGCACATTTCACCAAAAGCTGTTCCGTGGAAACCTTGTTTTCCAGTTCCGTCATATTGTTTTGGTATTCGCTGAAATCCATGCCGTATTCCAAACGGAAGCGCCTGCCGTGCCACTCCACGATGGAAGCCTGGGATTCAAATTGCCGGTCCAGAACATAATTATGCGTATTCCACTGATAGACCGCGTCTTTTTTTAACATATGATTTATACAGAAATCGCAGGGACTTGACTGCCCCTGCAAAACTTCATAACATTTTTTGGTCAGATAAGAAGATTCAGAAATATTGAGCAAATTTCTGAAAAATTTATTGATATAAATCAATTCATACGTGTCAACATCAGCCAAGTAGGCAATCCCGTTGAACTTATCCATTAAAACTTTTGAAAAGCCCGAACCAAATCTCTCTAATTTGCACATCGCATATCCCAAAATTTTTATATCAGTTCTTTCTAAATTATCCTGCATAATTGTCAAGCAATATTTTATTTTTTGCTGCAATTAAATAAACGGTTACACGTTCCAAAAAAATACTTGCCAAATAAAAATTTCATATATATATATATATATAACATTACTCCAAAAGGTTCCCTATGCATTCATCGTCCAAACAAATATTGCTGTCTTACCGTTCACACATCATCATGCTCATCATATACAGCATTATCACTTTTTTCGGCTATGTTCTGGTCCGTACAAACCTTATTAACAATTTCACAAAAATCGGCAAGGAAGTTGCGAATTTTTACGCAATGGAAGAAGAAAAAAGCTTTTCCATTTACAAAGCGCTTCTTAACCGCATATCACTTTTAATTGATAATACCTCCGGACTTCCCGACAAAGAAGGCTGGATGGAAGACATATTCACAAAAGTAAGCATAAGCGAGTTTGACCAAAATCTGAAGCTTTACGCCGTTATTGATGATAAATTCATCACAGGCAGAGGGTGGGAACATTTCAAAGACCCCGATTACCAAAATGCGGAATGGTACCAAAAAGCGGCGTCCGCCCCGAACGAAATCATTTTTACCGATGTGTATATTGACAACTTTACCCATCTTCCCACTATCACCATTGCAAAATCGATGGAAAATTCCAACGACGTAATAGCTCTTGATATTTCCGCCGAAAATTACACCCCTCCCGCAAAAAGCTCATTCCTCCCCCACAACAGCAACTATTATCTTTACGGGGTCAACGGAAACCTTTTCTATTACGAAAATGATCTGGGACTGGACACCAGCGAAATAGCAGAACATGCGGAAGACATTTACACCAAGATAAAAAATCAAACGCTCACGACAGACCGTTACATCATCGACCCGCACGGAATAAAGAAACTCGTCTTTTACGCAAAAACCAACGATAACTTACTCGTCATCGTCACCATTCCCCATGATACGCTTCTGCATGAACTCAACCAATTGCTCGCCGTCACTCTTTTAATCATATTCATCTTGTTCCTGATCACGTTCATCAATATTTATTTCGCATACAAAACAAACAAGAAATATGAGAACATCACGAAAACCATAACGTTCCTGGGCAATATTTATTATGCGATTTTCCTTGTAGACACCGCCCAAGGCACATTCATAACCATAAAATACCCTGAAGATTTAATTAATGATTTCAGCAAGTCAAACGATTATAACGACTTGATCAATATTACAAAAAAGGCTATGGAAGAAGATGTTGCGGTGGAATTCAGCAATTCGTTCTCGCTTGAAAACATCCTCAAAGTGGCGGAAGAAGGAACGGACGAATTCGGCGGAGAATTCAAACGTATCCTCGGCAATGATTTTGAATGGATTTCCATCCGCATGTTCCTTGAACATATCAGGGACAACAACACCGCCATTCTTTGCTTCAAAAAAATCACACAGGAAAAGGAAGTGCAGGTGCGTCAATACGAACTGCTCACTTCCGCGGTGGATAACGCCAAAAAGAGCGAAAAAGCACGCACCGACTTTTTCGCCCGCATGTCCCACGATATGCGCACGCCTTTAAACGGTATCATCGGCTATACCGAACTTGGCATCAACCACTCCACGACGATGGAAGAAACAAAAGACTACCTTAATAAAATCAAGCTTTCCAGCCACCAGCTTCTTGAGCTTGTGAACTATATTTTAGAGCTTTCCCGCATTGAAAAAGGAAATGTCGACGAAACGAAAACAAAAATCAATATCCGCGAAATCATCACCCATTGCGCTCAGCCTTTCCATTCACTCGCTCTTACGGAAATCAGGAAATTTTCCGTGCAGTTCGACATACAGAATGAATACATACTCGCCCCTGCGTTCAAACTCATTCAAATTCTCAACAACCTTTTGTCCAACGCGTTCAAATATTCCAACAAAGGAGACAATATCTCCGTTCTGCTCAAACAGCTGCAATCCAAAAAGGAAGACCAGAAGCAAATCAAATATCAGCTTATTGTCAAAGACACGGGCAGAGGCATGACCAGGGAATTTTTGGAAAAAATCTTCATTCCTTATCAGCGCGAAACCATGTTCGGAGCCAAGGATATTCTCGGCACAGGGCTTGGCATGCCCATAGTCCAGAATATCGTCACAAGCTTAAACGGTGAAATCAATATCGACAGCGAACTCAATGTGGGTACGAAAGTTTCCGTTGTCATTCCTTTTGATATTTCGGAAGAAGTAACCGCCCCCAAAGACATGGTAAAAATCAATGCGAACGAAATCAATTTGGAAGGCGTTACCGTTCTTCTTGTCGAAGACAACAAAGTGAATATGGAAATCGCCCAAAAGCTGCTCACATTCAAAGGCATGACAGTTGAAAAGGCATGGAACGGCGAAGAAGCCGTCGAAGCGTTCATCCATTCCGAAGAAAACCACTTCGACATAATCCTTATGGACTTGCAAATGCCGAAACTCAATGGTTTGGAAGCAGCCGTGCAAATCAGGCACTCCAATCATCCAAACGCTAAAACCGTTCCTATTGTCGCCGTTTCAGCAAACGCCTTTACAGAGGACATAGCAAGAAGCCTGCAAGCCGGCATGAACGACCATATCAGCAAACCTCTTGATATTGCGACGCTTTATCAAACCATTTACACCCACACGAACGGCAAAAAGAAAAAATAGTTTTTGCGGCTCCTTGCCAAAACCGATAAATAAAAACAATAAAAATTCCGTAAAAAAGGGCAGATTTTCTGCCCTTTTTTATTCATTCAGCACGCATTGACATTGCCCCGGCGCAGTCATACGCGAACATTTATTCTTTGACCGAACATGAAAATTAAACCCCATAAACACAAACAATATGATAAGAGCCATTAACTTTTCTTATCAAGCGGCAAAAGCCAAGTAACTGAAAACTGCTGTTCACCCGTGGAACACAAAAACATTTTTTCCATAAAGCGCAATGCAAAATCAAACGCAAAAAATGCAATGCCTGAATACGGCAAATAAAAAAAGTTGACATGCGGTATGCCCGTGAACCGAATACGGCATACCCCCGTCACCCCCCGGCAAAAACAAGAACAATGTTAAAATTTAATTGTACGGGGCACAGGATTCGGCTGTCTTACATACAATATGCCTCTTTTAGTTGTACTTGCTGAACATATTGAAATATACAAAGAAAAACAACCAGCTATCTGAAATAATTCGCCGTTTCACCTGCTTACTTTTTATGCAAAAACGGCAAAAAAAAAGAAAGTTTTTCCCCTTTCCCTGATTATCTCCGGACAAAAGAATAGACCATACGTCAAAAATTCATTACGCTAACTTTTAAATTCCAAAATGAATTTCGTGCCTTTTCCCGGTTCGCTTTCAAGCTTAATCTGAATATCATGAAGCATGGCGGAATATTTCACAATGCTCAAGCCCAGACCGGAACCGCTGATTTTGCTGTTATGGCTTTTATCCACACGGTAAAAACGCTCGAAAATCCGTTCCTGATGCTGCTCGTCAATGCCGATTCCGGTATCTTCGATAATGATTTTATTCGCCAGCATGACGTTTCCGAGCCAAATTTTCACCGCCCCATGTTCCTTATTGTATTTTATCGCGTTTTCGCAAAGATTGTACAGCATTTCATCCAAAATGTACCGAAAACCGAAAATACGGACATGTTCGCCGCAGAGTTCGATATGCACGTTTTTTTCAAGGGCGAACGGGTTCAGCCTGCTGCAAATTTCCAAAAGCAAAGGATACAGCTCAACCTCTTCCTTATGCAAAGCGAGTTTTTCCTCGTCCAGCTTTGAAATAAACATGATTTTATCGATAAGCACAATCAACCGCTGCGCTTCATGATAAATTCGCCCTGCAAAATTTTCAATATCCGCTTTCTGCACAATGCCGTCTTTAATAAGCTCCGCATAGCCGGAAATCGAAGTAAGGGGAGTTTTCAGCTCATGGGAAACATTGGCGGAAAATTCTTTGCGTATGGTGTCGATTTTTTCTTTCTCGATATTGTGTTTTTCAATGCTGACCAAAAGAGGCGTTATTTCATCGTAATTTTTTCTTTCCAAAGGATTGGTCAGATTAATTTGGTTGATAGGCACAATGATTTTGCCCACTAAAATTTTTGCCAGCATATAGGCGATGATGAACATAATGCACGCAGTGCCCAAAATAACGGGCAAAATCCGCAAAGCGATTATCCACACCGTATCGAACTTTTTCGCAACACGCAAAATGTTATCATCCACCATTTCGGCATAGTAAAACATTTTCGTCCCAAGCGTTTCGGAAGTTCTGACATCCTCGCCTATTTCGCCTATGAGGGCTTTCTGCACTTCCGGGCGCAGAAAATGATTTTCAAAATCCATGCCCGTATTGGAATCGTAAAGAACATTGCCCGCCTTATCGATAATGCTGATACGCGTATTGGAAAGCACTATGTCGATGGTATGCAAAAATCCGCTGCCTATGCTTGCGAGAAGCCGTTTTATGTACTGGGCTTCTTGGCGCACCTCATGAATGCTCATGTTCACGGTCTGACGGTAAACAATATACGTGAACGTGCTGTAACTGATGAGCAAAGTCACAACAATCAGCAGCAGCATTCCTTTATGTATTTTGGTTTGCAGTTTCATATCATTTGCTTATTTTATAGCCTATTCCGCGTATCGTTTCTATTTTGTTTCCGTTTTCTCCGAGTTTTTGGCGAAGGGTTTTGATGTGGGCGTCAACCGTCCTTGTTTCCCCGTAAAAATTCACACCCCAAACTTCCTCAAGCAGGATATTGCGGGAAATCACGCATTCGGGGTTGGATATAAGTTTTTTCAACAATTCAAATTCCTTAGAGGTAAGGACCACCAATTCTCCGCTGCTTCTCGCTTCATGTTTTTCCAAGTCAAGAACAATATCCCCGAAACTTAAGACATGTTCCCGTTCTTTCTGCCCTGCGCGCCTGAGCACCGCTTTGACCCTCGCCACAAGCTCCATGATGCTGAAAGGTTTGGTGATATAATCGTCAGCGCCTAAGTCCAAACCTTTGACTTTATCGCATTCCGCACCTTTGGCGGTCAATAAGATAATGGGAATATGCTTTGTTTTGGGATTATCCTTCAACTTTGTCAGAATTTCCAAGCCGTCCAAATCCGGAAGCATGATATCGAGCAAAATCAATTTCGGAAAAACATTCTTTTCCAAGGCTTGAAAAAGTTCCTTTCCGTCCGCAAGCCCGCAAGCTTCAAAACCTATCGCCTGCATGGAATACGTGATCAATTCCCGAATATTGTATTCATCTTCCACACAAAAAATCATGCATTATCCCTTATTGACAGTATGGCTATACTTGCCTGCAAGAGCCGCCCCGCAGTTTCGGCTGCGCGGCAGCCAATGCTCAAGATATTTTGCAACAGTGATTAAATCAACAGATAATTTTCCCGTTCCGCAATATTTTTATCCGTGACATTCCGTCAGTGATATAACAGCGCATTCTCTGCACAATTCACGCAATGACCGCGCATGGTATTCTGATTTTTCACATCAGCAATCAAGCCTTATGCTATTCGACCAAGCTTGGCAGCCACAAGGAAAGCGTAGGGAACATCACTATGATGATCACAGCCACGATATTGATGGCGACAAGCGGCAACGCCTTGACGGAAATGGCTTCCAAACTTTCGTTTGAAATACCGGAAGCGACGAACATGTTCTCACCAAGAGGCGGCGTCGCGAAACCGATTGCGCAGCAGCAAATCAGTACGATACCGAAATGGATAGGGTCAACGCCGAACGCTGTCATAAGCGGCAAGAGAACCGGCGTTACAAGCATGATGATAGCAAGCGTTTCCATGAACATTCCGAGGAATAAGAGGAACACGACCACCATAGCCCAAACCAGATAGGCGTTGTCCGTGAAATTGAGCATCCAATCGGCAATGAAAATAGGCAGGCGGTATGCAGTCAAAAGATAGCCGAAAGCGGTTGCGGTGAACACCAAAACAAGCACACGGCCCGTGAGCCATGAAGTTGTTTTCAAAGAGTTCATGAACGCTTTGAACGTCAGTTCCTTATGAATGAACACGCCGACAATCACCGTATACACAATGGCGACAACGGCGGCTTCCGTCGGTGTGAACGTACCGGCGTAAATACCGCCCAGAATGATGACCGGAGCCATAATGGACCAAAAGCCTTCTCTTGTCGCCTGCCTTAATGCGGCACGAGACCAGGCGAGCCCTTCGGTTTTAAGATTACGGCAAAGAAGATAATGGGCTATGCTCAAAGACAGGGCGATACAAATTCCGGGAATAATGCCCGCCATGAACATTTTAGCGATACTTTGCTGTCCGGTAACGCCATAGATAACCATCGGGATACTTGGCGGAATGATGATACCGATACCGCCCGCCGTCGCCGTTGTCGCGGCGGCATAGGCTTTATTGTAACCGCGGCAAGCCATGGCAGGAATCATGAGCATGCCGACAGCCGCCGTCGTGGCAGGACCGGAACCGGAAATAGCCCCGAAGAACACGCATGCCAAAGCTGTTGAAATGGCAAGCCCGCCGGGGATAGGTCCGACAATGTTTTCCGCAATGTGCACGAGCCGTTTGGATATGCCCGCCGCCTCCATGAGCGCGCCAGCCAGCACGAAGCAGGGCAGTGCCATAAGGGGGAAAGCGGTCAGGTTCGCAAAAGCTTTTTCAATCATTATGCTGATGTCAATGCCAAGCAGGAAGAAGCAAGACATTGTCGCAATGCCGAGGGCAACCATGATGGGGCTGCCGATAATCAGAAGGGCGAAGAATACTAAAAATAATACTGATCCAATCATTCCCGGGGTCATTTCTAACATTCTTCGTCCACCTCTTTAGAAAATACTCTCTTGCTTTCTTCCATGGCTTCTTGGTCGGGGTCGGCGATTTCAATATGCAAAATATATTTCATCACGTTCACCTGCACGATACGGATCGCCATAAGGGTAAAGCTCAATGGAAACACGAGGTATACATAGCCCAAATCCCAGTCAAGCGCAGGAGTGTAATAAGGAAATTCCCTCAAATCGAGCACGGCGAGGTAACCGTAATACGCCATGACAAGGCAAAAACCTATCCAAATCAGGTCACCGATAAATAAAAACAGATTGGTCACCCATTGCGGCGCTTTCATAAATTGAACGGTCACACGGTTCAAAGCGCAAAGACGGGTTGCGTAGCAAGCCCCGAACAAAATAAACCAGATAAAGGCGTAGCGGGCAATTTCCTCCGTCCAAATCAAAGACATGTTGAGCTGTCTGAGAACAATTTGCATAAAAACGACAACGACAAAGAAAACAAGCAAAAATTGGCACAAATAGCTTTCAAAATGGTCAAAAAATGCTTTTAGAGCGCGTTTAAACATAAAACCTCCAATAAACGAATTTTCTCACACGTGACTATGAAATCCCTTCCTGAAAACAATACCGGAAATTTCTTTAGTCTTAGAGTAACCATATCAAAATTCTTTAATTGCGCCATATGAAATAAAAAATTTTACATAATTTTTACACAGTTTTTACATAATTTTACATTTCCAAAACAACACCTAGCTGATTTTTACAAAATGATAATACCTGCCGTATCAGCCCATTGAACAAAAAGAGTTAATCATCATAGAAAGAAAAGATATGAAAAATGAACGGCTATACAATACCCGTTTGCCGCGGACAAACGGTTTTAACCGGCAAATAAGGCACCAGTTTCCAGTTCTTTCTCAAACGCAAATAGAACATCAGCTCAGCGGATTTTCCCTTGACTGGCGGTTTTTTCCGCCTTTAAAAGACACAGTACCGACACCGTAAGAAGTTTTGAATGTGTCCGCCAAGCACATTTCATTTACAAAGTGCGGCGAAAAAATAGAGCCTGTCAAAAAGAAAACTCCCCCCACAAGAGCAAATCTAACTCAGCAAAAACCCTAAAATGCCCAAATACGGGAAAAAGACAGTTTTGATAACGACACGAAAAAATGCTATGCAAAGCAGGCTACGGCATTGAGATGATAGGCTTGCGACATAATAGATAACAGTTCCTATAAAAATTAAAGGGAGTTCACACACTCCCTTTAATTTTTGTTTGTTGCCATATCTGCTATGGTTCGCGACAATACTGCAAGCGGATTGTTGCTTGCGGTATCATATTCTTCTTTTTCTTCTTTTGTTTTTTCTTTAAAAACATTTCTTATTAATGAACAGATAACTGTTAATGGGGCTAGACATAAAGCAAGAATAACCGCAATAAGATAAGGAACATCTTTTACTAATTTATAAAAAGGCTCTATATCATCTGTTCCAGAGTATAAGAACATCGCTAAGAATACAATAAAAAACAAGAATAAAATTAATGCAAAAAATAAAGAAATAAAAAAAAGGCATTTTTTATGAAAAAGTTTTAATTTAATTTCTTCTCTTTCCAAATCAATAGATTTTTCTTTCCATTCTTGCGGCACATCTTTGTAAGAAGCGGAAATTCGGCTTGCAAAATCGCTTTCTAAAACGTTTTGTCCTGCTTTTTGTTTTGGTGGGGGTGTTATGTTTGTCATAATAAATACCCCAACCGTTTAAGACGTATTTCCAATGCCTGACTGGAAACAGAAAAAACTTCCGCCATTTCTTTCAGACCAATTTCCGTTTGTTTAATCATATAATTGATAGCTTCTATTGGCATAAGCAGTTCTGCCGCAAAAAGATTGGCTTCATATTCTTTTAGTTGAAAATTGGCTTGATTGTAACGAATTTTTGTTCTGGGACTTGAACCATGCCCTAAAACTGCGTGTCCTATTTCATGTGCAATAGTGAAACGCTGTTTATTAAGACTGTCATCCTCATTGATGAAAATCGTATGGCTGTCTGCATCAAAAGAACCGCTTAATTCCAAATCGGCTCCACCGTAAATAACATTCAAATCAAGCTTCTTAGCAATGGTGACAGGATTAACCGGCAAGGAACCATCCCAATATCGGAGCAAAATGTCTTTTGCCATTTCTTGCGGATTAAAACTCATAACATTTCCTCCTTTTTATGATTCATTTTCATTATAATTAATTATAATACACCACATTGTCAAGACAGCCCTACGTCAATTTTTGACGCAGGCTATTTGTTGTTTAAAGAATATTGGTTAAATACTATTTTTGTTTCATAGCATACAAATGGATTAATTTCAAAACCTTCCGGTTTCATATTAAATAAATTACTCGCAGAAACCACTGTTCAATCTTCTGCAATGCATTCAATGCGTTACATTTTCTTATCTTGCTGTATTTCACATAGTTATATAATTCTCTCATGCGATGCCAATCAAGCCCCTCTACTATTGGCTGGCTTTTAAATTTAAACACAACTAGAATATGTTTTATGAACAATTTCATTCCACACAGAATAACCATTGGCTGTCGTTCATACAGCACATCCTTTCCTTTAGTTTCATTGGAAGAGGATAATCCCATTCCTGAAGATTTCCCGTCATCCGGATTTGCCGGTGATTTTTTTATATTGAAGTGACAAAAAAAAGGGCAGATTGCTCTGCCCTTCAATTATATCGGTAACCCTTATGGATTAGTTATTCCATTCAGGTTTGCCCATAGCTTTCAAGTATTCGTTGATAGCGTCTTTACCGCCAACAAATTCAGCCATTTCAGGCCATACTTTTTCGTAAGCAGCTTTTTGCCATTGATCTTCGTCTTCAAGATAAGAAACGACAAGACCTTGTTCGATAAGAGCTTGCTTAGCTTTTTCGCCGTCATTCTTTTGGTATGCCAATACTTGGTCTTGAGCGTACTTGCCTGCTTCAACCATAAGAGCTTGATCTTCAGCGCTCATTTTGCGGAATACGCGTTCGCTGATTACGAGAGGTTGGATTTGGTAGGTATAATGAACTTCTGTCAAGTATTTTTGGTTAGCTTCGTTGAATTTCATTGCTTGGAAACCGATGTAGCCATAGCATTGACCGTCAACAACGCCTTGTTGCAAAGCGGTGAAAGTTTCAGACCAGGAAATAGGGGTCGGGCTGCCGCCGAAAGCTTTGTAAGAAGCGATAAGAACAGCAGATTGAGGAACACGGAATTTCAAGCCCTGCATATCAGCCATTTTGGTGATTGGTTTGCGGCTGTTGGAAATATAACGGAAGTCCGTGTAAGTGAAGCAAAGAAGTCTGAAACCTGCGCTTGTAGCGTAGCTGTTCAAGAGTTCTGCTGGTTTTCCGGTTGTGCCGGCAACAACTTCGTCAAGATCTTTCCAAAGGTATGGAAGAGTCATAAGACCAAGTCTTTTTTCAAAAGGAACGAGGTTAGCGATACCGCCGACAGCAAAAGGAAGGGTTCCTTTTTGTACGTTACGGAAACATTCGGATTCGTCACCTAAAGCAGAGCCAAAGAAAACTTCAATTTTAATATTGCCATTGGATTTTTCTTCAACATATTTTTTGAATGCGTTAGCAGCGTAACCTTGTTCAGAATCTTCAGGATCACCGACTGCCATGTTGTAAGTTGCTGCGTTAGCCATTACAGGCATTGCGAGCATTGCAGCAACGGCCAAAGAAAGAAGGCTTTTCAATTTCATAGAATTCTCCTAATTTTAAGGTTTTGTAAACCATATTTTGACTCTTTCCATCCCGATGACGGAAAGGTGAATCAACGTGTAATTCCTCTATACACTATTCCACCAGACTTGGCAACCATAAGGAAAGCTGCGGAACCATGACGATGATGAAAATAGCGATAAGGTTGATGGCGACGAGCGGCAGCGCCTTGACGGAAATGGCTTCCAAACTTTCGTTTGAAATACCGGAAGCGACGAACATGTTCTCACCAAGAGGCGGTGTAGCAAAGCCGACTGCGCAGCAGCAAATCAGCACGATACCGAAATGGATAGGGTCGACGCCGAACGCTGTCATAAGCGGCAAGAGAACCGGAGTTACAAGCATGATGATGGCAAGCGTTTCCATGAACATTCCGAGGAACAACAGGAACACGACCACCATAGCCCAAACCAGATAGACGTTGTCCGTGAAATTGAGCATCCATTCCGCAATATAGATAGGCAAACGGTAAGAGGTAAGCAGATAGCCGAAAGCGGTTGCGGTGAACACCAGAACAAGCACACGGCCCGTAAGCCATGAAGTTGTTTTCAAAGAGTTCATGAACGCTTTGAACGTCAGTTCCTTATGAATGAACACGCCGACAATCACCGTATACACAATGGCGACAACGGCGGCTTCCGTCGGTGTGAACGTACCGGCGTAAATACCGCCCAGAATGATGACCGGAGCCATGATGGACCAAAAGCCTTCTCTTGTCGCCTGCCTTAACGCGGCACGGGACCAGGCGAGCCCTTCGGTTTTAAGATTACGGCAAAGGAAATAGTGAGCGACACTCAAAGACAGGGCGATACAAAATCCGGGAACAATACCCGCCATGAACATTTTAGCGATACTTTGCTGTCCGGTGACGCCATAGATAACCATCGGGATACTTGGCGGAATGATGATACCGATACCGCCAGCCGTCGCCGTTGTCGCGGCGGCATACGCTTTATTGTAACCGCGGCAAGCCATGGCAGGAATCATGAGCATGCCGACAGCCGCCGTCGTGGCAGGACCGGAACCGGAAATAGCCCCGAAGAACACGCATGCCAAAGCTGTTGAAATGGCAAGCCCGCCGGGGATAGGTCCGACAATGTTTTCCGCAATGTGCACGAGCCGTTTGGATATGCCCGCCGCCTCCATGAGCGCGCCAGCCAGCACGAAGCAGGGCAGTGCCATAAGGGGGAAAGCGGTCAGGTTCGCAAAAGCTTTTTCAATCATTATGCTGATGTCAATGCCAAGCAGGAAGAAGCAAGACATTGTCGCAATGCCGAGGGCAACCATGATGGGGCTGCCGATAATCAGAAGGGCGAAGAATACTAAAAATAATACTGATCCAATCATTCCCGGGGTCATTTCTAACATTCTTCGTCCACCTCTTTAGAAAATACTCTCTTGCTTTCTTCCATGGCTTCTTGGTCGGGGTCGGCGATTTCAATATGCAAAATATATTTCATCACGTTCACCTGCACGATACGGATCGCCATAAGGGTAAAGCTCAATGGGAACACGAGGTATACATAGCCTAAATCCCAGTCGAGAGCAGGGGTGTAATAAGGAAATTCCCTTAAATCGAGCACGGCGAGCAAACCGTAATACGCCATGACAAGGGAAAAACCTATCCAAATTACGTCACCGACAAATAAAAACAGATTGGTCACCCATTGCGGCGCTTTCATAAATTGAACAGTCACACGGTTCAAAGCACAAAGACGGGTTGCGTAGCAAGCCCCGAACAGAATGAACCAGATAAAGGCGTATCGGGCAATTTCTTCAGTCCAGCTCAAAGACATATTGATTTGTCTGAGAACAATTTGCATAAAAACAACAAGGACAAAGAAAACGAGCAAAAATTGACACAAATAACTCTCAAAATGGTCAAAAAATGCTTTAAAAGCGTTTTTAAGCATGAAACCTCCTCCAATGTATCAAAACTCACGCATGAGTTTAATGTTATGGCATATATTTCTTTCCTCATCTTCTTAACGTTCCGTATTTTCACTGCGGAACAACGCCAAAAACGAAATCATCCCTTTCGTTTCCGCCAAAGACGGGAAAGAACCATTCACGCCATGTCAAAAAAGAAAAACATATGCAACGTTGGCATATTTTTGACAATTCTTTTTGTATGTAGGATAATTTTAACTAATTGTTCTTTTTGTGTCAATCAATTTTTTTAAATAATTCTTAACAATTCCGCGCCGGCTTTTCCTCACCCCCTCCCCTCAAAAAAAGCACCCGACCGCTTATTTTCGTCCGTTTTTCAGCCCAAACTTTAACTTTATTTTTTTTCTGAAACGGACTATATATATGGAGCAATTTACAGACATCAAAGGCAAACATGAATACCAAGACCAACCTCAACTCCCTTGGCTACCAAGAACTTGAGAATTTCGTAACAAAAGAGCTGCTTTTACCCAAATACAGAACCGCACAGCTTTGGAACTGGATTTGGGCGAAAAACTGCACGGATTTTGAAAGCATGTCGGACATCGCCAAAGGAACAAGGGAACGCCTGCAGGAAAAAGCCTATTTATTTCGCCCTGCTATTGAAAAAGTCAGCAAAAGCAAAGACGGCACGACAAAATTCCTGCTCAGGCTTGAAGACGGAGAACTCATTGAAACCGTTCTTATTCCGAGCATAGCCAAGGACGGGAACGGACGCGTGACCCAATGCCTTTCCACGCAGGTGGGCTGCGCCATGGGCTGCACGTTTTGCAGCACGGGAAAGCTCGGCTTCACCCGCAATATGAGCATGGGAGAAATCTTGGGGCAAGTGCAGGCAGCCCGCCATTATCTGGAAGACACGCACCCTGAACACCCCATTATCAGAAACTTGGTCTTCATGGGCATGGGCGAACCCTTGCTTAATTTTGAAAATTTGATGAAAAGCTTGGAAACGCTGCACCATAAAAAGGGGCTCGCCTTTTCCGCCCGCCGCATCACCGTTTCCACATGCGGCATACAAAAAGGCTTGCGGGAACTGGGCGAGAGCAACCTCGCCTATTTGGCGGTATCCCTGCACGCTCCCACGCAGGAAAAGCGCGCCATGCTCATGCCCAAAGCCTCCAAGTGGCACCTGGAAGATCTGCTTTCCGCCCTTGAAAAATACACCTTGCACGTAAGGGAACGCATGACGTTGGAATATCTTGTCATCGGCGGTGTCAACGATACCGCGGAAGACGCGCGGGAACTTGTCAAAATCTGTTCGCGCCTCAAAGCGAAACTCAACCTCATCCCTTACAATGATACGCCAAACTCCCCTTACAAGGCTCCCAGCCCTGAAAATCTTCTGCAATTTGAAAAAAAACTTTGGACAAAAAACATCACTGCCATTATCCGCAAAAGCAAAGGACAAGACATTGAAGCCGCATGCGGACAACTGCGCGCCGAATATGAAATTGCCAAAAATAAAGGATAGTTATGAACACACGTGCTGATTTTGCAAAAAACAAGAACGCGCAGGGCGTCAACTGCGCGCAGGCTATCGCCCTCGCCTATCAGGATTTGGTTTCCGTCGAACCGAAATATCTTTATCAAATGGCGGAAGGTTTCGGCGGCGGCATGGGACAAATGCAGCAAACATGCGGGCTTTTGACCGGGCTTTATCTTATTGTCGGGCTTCTTTTCAGCGACGGCGATATGGAAAAAGGACAAACGAAATCCGTTACGTATGAAAAAGTGCGTTCCCTGCACCACGCCTTCAAACAGGAATTCGGCGCTGTCGACTGCCTTGAACTTCTGCACGGTGAAAAACCCGGCTTTAAAAAATGCCATGACAAATTTCCCCGCGCCTGCAAAATATTTGAGGCGTTTCTCGCCCAAAACAATATAGAACTTCCTGAAAATCCAAGTTTTCTTCTCGATAAACGGAACTGACCATGCTTGCCGTTTTATGGGACGCTTCACCGCTTTGGGGACATTTGGCGCTCAACACCGTCATTCAGACGGGCTTGCCTTATGAAATTGTCACGGCTAAGGAATGCCAAGAAAATATTTTAAAGGAAAAAGCCTTCAACGTTCTTATCGTCCCCGGAGGCGCAGGAAAACAAAAAGCGAATCTGCTCGGGCAAAAAGGCATGGACGCTGTCCGAAACTTCGTTGCGGAAGGAGGCGCGTATCTCGGTTTCTGCGGCGGCGCCGGACTCGCCCTTGAGGACGGCTTAGCCCTTTGCCCATGGGGACGGGACTTTTACGAAGGCAGGATTGAACACAGGATTTCCGGGCACATTTACTGCGATATTTTTGCCGACAGCCTTATTCCGCAAGGCATGAAAGAAGCGAGCCTGCCCGTATGGTGGCCGGGACGTTTTCAGGAACCAAGCAAAGAAGAAATCGCCCGAACTCCCTCAAAAGGCGAAGTCCGGGTACTCGCCCGCTACCGTGAAATGGGAGAAGATTTTTACAGCCATGACCTGCCTGTTTGCTCATTGCCGCAAAATACCCTTGAAGATTGGGAAAATGTTTACGGCGTGCGCTTAAAACCCAAACTTTTGGACGGACAGCCCGCAATTATTGCAGGCAGCTATGGCAAAGGACAATATATTTTAAGTTACAGCCATTTGGAAACGGCGGATTCCAAAGACGCAAACCAAATTCTCGCCCACATGCTCAAATCCCTTCTGGCGGGAACGGACGCGGGCAAGCTCACAGCCACCGGAACAGCCTTTGAAGTCAGAGGCGGGGGACTGTGCAAAAACATTTTGAATACCGATGAGTTTTCGCCCCGGTGGATACAAACGGATTTTCAAACCACATGGCCGCTTTTGCGTGAACTTGACGGTCAACTGCAAAAAGTCTTTCAGCTCGGCGAAAATCTGCACCTCCTGTTTCGGCGCAATGACTGGCTTTATGGCTGGGACACCAATGTGCACGGCTCGCAGCTCAACGCCCTGCGCATCGCGCTCGCCCGCTCACTTGTCCTGCCTCCCACCGAAAAACGCGAGGAATACATCATAAAGCAAGGGCTGACCTTTGCCGAAAACATGCTCCTTTTCATCCATGGCACGGAAAATTGGTTTTTGGCAAGAAAACTCTGCAACAGCCTTGCGGAAAACGAGCGTATCTCTCCCGAACTCATGGAATCACAGCGCAAAGAGCTTTTCGGAATGCTCATGTACGGCGGAGGACGCTGCGGAGAGCTCATAGCATGGCTTGACACCTTTCTTTTACTCGGAAAACAAGAAAAATAAGGATATGGATATGCGTATCGTCTACATGGGAACCCCTTTTTTCGCGGCGGAAATTTTAAAACGCCTGCATGCTGAAAACAAAGATGAAATCATTGCCGTGTACACCCAGCCCGACAAACTCGGAGGCAGGGGAAAAAACAAACTTATCGAGCCTGAAACGAAAATTCTCGCCAAAGAGCTGGGTATTCCCGTTTACCAGCCTGAAAAATTCAGAAATAATCCTGAAGCCGCTGCCAAGCTCAAAGCCTTGAATCCGGATATTTTGGTCGTTGCCGCCTACGGCATGCTTTTGCCGCAGGAAGTTTTGGATATTCCCCAATTCGGAGCGTACAATGTCCACGCTTCCCTGCTTCCAAAATACCGCGGGGCAGCCCCGGTACAGCGCTGCCTCTTAAATGGCGATACGCTGACCGGAGTGACCATTATGCGCATGGAAGCAGGGCTCGATACCGGTCCGGCTCTTTTGCAGCAAGCCATTTCCATTGACGATACGGAAGAAAATCACCATAATTCAGGCACCCTGCTTATGGATATAGCCCGTTCCGGAGCGACGCTTTTGCTTGAAGCCCTGGACCTTATCCGAAACGGCGACATAACGCTGATCCGACAAAACGGGGAACTCGCCACCCACGCGGCAAAACTCACAAAACAAGAAGCGCAGACCGATTTTACAAAAACAAGTTTGGAAGTCCATAATCACGTGCGCTGTTTTTCCCCAAATCCGGGAGCGACGGCAAACCTTGTTTTGGAGGAAAAAGAACCTGTCGCCGTGCGCATTGAAGCGGGCTATCCTTTGGAACGCACGGATTTTTCCCCGACTGAAGAACAAAAACAAGCCCTCTGCGGCGAAATTGTCGGCATATATGAAAAATACATAGCCGTAAAATGCCGTGACAGTTTTTACGGCATACGCTCTTTGCGTTTGGCGGGCAAACCCAGCATTGACGCAAAATCCTTCCAAAACGGCTATTACCGCAATAATCCCCGCGCTTCTTTTGCCCTGCCGACAGAACGGAATTAAGGAAAAATCATGCCGAAGCTGCCGAACCTGCGCGAACTGGCTTTAGAATGCCTTTTGCAAAAAGCAGGAAACACGCCTTTTCCCGTGCTGTTGGAAAAGGCTTTCGCTCAAATTCCCGCACACGGGCATTCGAGCCAAGACAGGGCATGCCTCATGGCTCTTTGTTACGGGGTTTTGCGAAATGCGGGACTTCTCAAACAAATCTGTCTAAGTTACTGCAAAAAAAAGCCCGGTCCGGCAATGGAAACATGTCTCTGCCTCGCCCTGTTTGAAATTTTTTTCATGAATAAAAGCGAGTATGCCGTTGTCAATGAATATGCAAATCTCATCAAAAAGCTTGAGGGACAAAGCAAAGCCCATGCCGTCAATGCTATTTTGCGCACTATTTTAAAAAATAAAAATGCGGTGGCAGAAAACCTTGCGCACTATCAGGAACAAATAAAAACAAAAATTCCCGATAATCGGATCCCCAATAAAAAGGCTTTGCGCAAACTGCACCAACTAGCCGATTTGTCAGAACTTTTTACAAATAATATTCATAAGAGCTTTTATCAGCTCCTTGCCGAAGAAAGTTTTTGCGCCCCGATTCCGAGTTTTCGCCTAAATCCGCAAAAAAACGAATTGCCCCAGCATGCCGAATTATTCAGCCAAAGCATAGTTTTTTTTCCTGAACAAAAAACTCAAGAACGCGCGCAGGAACAAATCCAGCCCCTCGCCGAACAGGGTATTCTTTCAAGACAAGGCGTTTCTTCCGCCCTTTTTGCGGAAAAAATCGCCGCTTTCATTCAGGAAAGAAGTCTCGGCACAGCGCCGTTATGGGATATGTGCTGCGGACGCGGCGGAAAAAGCCTCGCCCTTTTGGAAAAAAATATCCGCGTCAGCATGGTCAGCGAACCGAACCGCGAACGCCTTGAAGCATTCAAAACCCAACTTTCACGCCTTGATTTGCCCTCTCCGCAAATCATGGAAGGACTTGCCGAAAAAATGGCTCAAGGCAGGAAATTTCCTCTTATCCTGCTTGACAGCCCCTGCTCCACATCAGGCACCATAGCCCGCAATCCTGAAGTAAAATACCGTATCAGCGAAGAAAGCCTTGCGGAAATTTCGCTCATTCAAGAAAAACTTCTGCGTCTCGCTGCTGAACATTTAGAAGACAAGGGCTGCCTTTTTTACTGCACGTGTTCCGTTTTTGAATGTGAAAACAAGGAACAGATAAAAAAACTCCTTGCCGAAGTTCCCGCCATGCACTGCCTGCACGAGGAATATCTCGTTCCCTCCCGATTAAACCCCGTGTTCAAAGGGCATGACATTCTTTATTTCGCCATTTTGCAGAAAGAATAAGCCTTCATCAAACCAATAACTGCTGATTTGCGGCTTGCGGCATACAATAAAAAATTCAGCTTGCCTGAAAGATTGTCAAAAACATCAAAGAATTAGCTCCGCAGGAAATCATAAGCACTTTCAGAAAGACAGCTTTTGTAAAAAATCTTTCCCCGTACCCTCTTAAAACTTTCATAATCATTTTTTAACCATTCATAATGGTATGGTATAAAAGTTAAAACGTTTTGAAAGGGGTTCAGGGAGAAAACTTTTGGAAAAGTTTTCCCCTTGAAAAAAAATTCTTAATGTTAAAAAAAAATGCTTCAAAAGCAAATAAAAACAAACCTGTTATGAGCAAAGTTTAACGGGTTGAACGGTTTCGCATGTTGAGGCGGAGAGAATAATTCTCCTCAAGAAAGCAAGAGGAAAACAATACCGAAGCACCGTGAACGGTATCCGAAAATATTCTAGGGGAGAAACGAAAAAGCACAGCCTGAAAAATTATTAAAAAATATCCTGATAGCACCGGGTGGGAATTTCAAGTCCCGTCCAAAGCTTAAACTGGGCTTTTGCCTGTTCAATAAACATGGTTTTGCCGTCTTGGCAAACCACGCCGTATTCCTGCGCTTTTTCCAAAAACGGCGTTTGCCTGTAAGTTAAATCATAAGCAAAGCGCACCCCCGTAAAATCCGTGCGGGGACTTACCGCCTCGGCTCCCCACTGCGGAATGGTGTTCACCGCCAAATCACAGGCAAATTCTTCATGCCGCAGCGGGATAAACCGCAGTTCCGCCTTTGTGTTCAAACCATATTCCCGAATGAGATCATCATGTGCTTTAAAATGGCTGATAAGCTCCTGCGCCTGTTCTTCACGCCTTGCGCAAAGATAAACGGTTTGCAGCTCCCGCATATGCAAAAGAGCGGTCAAAACCGCGCAAGCCGCCCCGCCGGCACCATAAACCAAAGCGGAACGAAAAGCGGGATTATTGTGCAAATAAACTTCCAACGGAGCGAAAAAACCTGCTATATCCGTATTTTCCGCAGCCAATTCGCCTTTATCCCAATAAAGCGTATTTGCAGCGCCGGCAAGCCGCGCTTTATACCCAATCCTGTCCGCAGCCTGCAAGACCGCCTTTTTATGAGGAATGGTGACGGAAACCCCTTGCAGCGGAAAAGAAAAATCCTGTCCGGCATAAGGAATGAGTTTCAAATTTTTTTGATATAAACCGCCTTGGCAGCCAAGATAGGAATAGGGAATAAATCCGCCCTCCTGAAATAACGGAACATCATGCGCCCGTGAAACGTCCCGAGCGTGCGAAACCGTATTCCCCGTTTGGTTTCCCGCGTGAAAATACTGCATAAAAGCGGAAAAATCCTCCACTTCATACGCAAAATAGCGCGCCTCGATTTGATAAAAATCAAAAGCGCGCTGATGTATCAAAGGACTGAGACTGTGAAGTACCGGATTTCCGATAACCGCATATTGTTTTTTCATGTGCTTCACAGCCTCTTCTTATTCTTCGTTTCTTGCTTCCTAGTCCAATTCTTTCTCGTCAGCCATAAAGACATCATCTTCAAACCGATCTTGATCGGCGGTCAATTCCTCGGGAACTTCATTGTAATCGCTGCGTTTTTTCATTATGATCACACGCTTGAGCACTCCGTCCCCGACGCTTCTTGTCTGCACATCGGGTTCGTCCTGTAAAGCAAGGTGAATGACGCGGCGCTGATAAGCGCTCATGGGGCGCGTTGATTGGGAGCGTCCTGTTTTGCGAAGCCTGTCCGCAAGCATTAACGCCAAAGACTGCATACGGTCATCTTGGCGTTGGTGGTAATCTCCGGTATCAAGCTGAATGCGGACCTGCACCTGCATTTTCGTCGTGATGATACGGGCGGCAAGATATTGCACGGCAGCCAAATGCTGTCCCTCACGCCCGATAAGAAGTCCGGAATCTTCGCTTTCGACTTTCACGAGAACGCGGTTTTCTTCAACGTTCACCTCAAGAGCGGTAATTTCCCCCACAATGGGACGGACAAGAGCGGTAACGGTTTCCCGCACCGTTTGCGTCAATTTTTCCTGATCCAACTCAAGCAAATTGATACGCGGCAACTGCACGCTTTCGTAATCCGCGCTGTTTTCAATAGTTGAATAGGCATGGTTTTGCGGACGTTTTGGCTGATAATAACGGGATTTGCGGTCTGTTTTATCATATTTTTCATACTTGTCATAACGGGGGCGGTCCGTTTTTTCAAAGCGGCCGCTTTTTTCCTGACGATCATACTTGGCATATTTGCCGCCGCGCTCATACGCATTATCGCGCTGTTCATAACGTCCGTGATTATTATGCGGATAGCGGGAAAAACGGGAGTTCGCCCTTTGGTAACGGCCGTTTCTGTTTTCATATTGTCCGCTGGCGATAATTTCCGCTTCCGTCATGTTGCCGAGCAAATTCGCCTTTTGCATGGCTTCCCTGTCCATAGCTTCAAGCTGGTATTCATCAAGCTCTTCTTCACCATGAGCGGCGTTTTCCGCCTGAATTTTGGCAAGGAAACGTTTTTGGCTTTCGCCCTCTTCCTCGTCTTCGGCAAAAAACTGTTTTTCGGCTCGGGGTTTCTTATATTCCGTTTTTTCCTGTGCCGGACGGTTTTTGGCTTTTGTATTGCGATTATACGGTTTTTGTTTTTTACCCTCGTCACCGGGCATATTGAAATCGGACAAAGAAGCGAGCCTTGCGCGGATTTTGGCTTTTCTTGCGCCTATAATGCCGAAAACACCCATTTTTGCGTCTTCGACAATCTCGATTTCAAGCTTTTCCCGTTCCGTACCGAAAAAGGCGCATGCATCCTGTATCGCTTGATCTATGTTTTTTGATTGAAACTCTTTAAAATTACTCATTATCATTACCTCACTTTACGCAAAGTCCACCATTGCTGTCCAATGGAAAGAACGTTGTTTGCAAGCCAATAAACAACCAAACCTGCGGGGAAATTCAAAAACATGAACGTGAATATTACCGGCATGAGCATCATTACCTTGCGCTGTGTCGGGTCGCCCACGGCGGGGGAAAGCCATTGCTGCAAAAACATGGTGGCACCCATGACAAGAGGCGTGATATAAAGAGGATCTTTCACAGAAAGGTCGGCAAGCCAGATAATATCGGTAAAAGGCAGATAGGTGATAAATTCCGCATGCCTTAAATTTTCAGAATTGAGAAGGGCGTTGTATAAAGCGATAAATACGGGCAGCTGGACCAAAATAGGCAGACAGCCGCTCATCGGGTTGATATTGTAAGTGCGGTATAACTGCATCATTTCCCGTGAAAGGGCTTCTCTGTCACTGCCGTATTTTTTCTTCAAATCTTCCATGAGAGGAGCGATTTTTTTCATTTGCTCCATGGATTTGTAACTCTTTTTCGTAAGAGGCCAAAAAAGAATTTTAATAAAGATAGTCAGAAGGATGATGGCGATACCCCAGTTGCCTACGAAAGATTGGAAAAAGTTCAAAAGCCAAAGCAGCGGTTTCGCCAAGATACCGAAGATGCCGTAATGAATGGTCTTTTTGAGCTCGTTCGGCGCGTTGTCCAATAATTTTGCATCTTTCGGACCTATCCACCAGCTCAGCTCGGAACTTACGGGAAGCCCCGCATTCACGGTAAGAGGCTGTTCTTCATAGGCGACACGCCAAACATCATTTTGTATGCGGGCTTTAACCAAACCGTTTTTGCTTTGCGGCACAACCGCGCTCAAAAAATAGTTGTTGCTGAGCCCTGCGAAAAACAAAGCCCCGTCCTCGACCATTCCTTCTTCCGTAAGTTTGCTTACGTCGCTTTCGGTTTCATAGCTGCCTTCGCTGTCCCATACAACCTGCATGGGGTTGTAGGTGGAAGAACTGGAATATTCGGAACCTGCCAAGGTATAGCCCACGCGCACGATGAAAGCTTTTCCCTCTTCCGCGCCATAGGTTATTTTTTCGCTGATAAGATACGTCGCCGCGTCAAACGTGAGTTCGCGCCTGATAATCAGACCATTGAGATTGCCTTCGAAAACAAGGGTTTTGGTATCGCCGTCTTCCAAAATGAGATTTTCGGCGCTGATTGTCCATGAACCGATGTTCCAGGAAGGCTGTCCGTTGACCAAAAGCCCCATGGGGGAAGCGGATTTCGCCGTTTTTCCTATCATATCCAAAAACGGGGAATGGGGGGAACTTGTTTCGGAAATATTATTTAAAACAAAAGACTCCAGCACACCGCCGGCGCTGTGAAAAACCGCCGTGTACAAAGGAGTCCTTACCACGATGTTCTTACCCTCGCCGGGAGCGAAAAAAGGAACCGTTTCTTTTAAGTCCGAAAACGCCGGGTCGGTAAGGTTTGCGGTTTGTTCCGCCTGCGTTTCAATCTGTTCTGTTTGTTCAGCCTGTTTGGGCACCCACCCCATATGCTCGGCGATGTACTGCCAGCCAACCAAAATGACGAAACATATGACAGTAGCAATGATAATCCGTTTATTTTCCATTTTTTTCCTACTTAACTGTAATTTTTGATACGATAAAACGCACTGTTTTTTTTAACACAAGTTTGCACGGCTCAATATTTTCAGGAACCGGGTCAAATCCCCCTTCACACCATGGATTGCAGCGGCAAATTCTTTTTATTCCGAGCCAAATTCCTCGGACAACACCATGCTTTTCAATCGCGAGAGCCGCATATTCGGAACAAGAGGGATAAAAACGACATCGTGCAGGATATAAAGGTGAAATACAATTCTGATAAATCCTGATCGGAAAAATAAAAATTTTCCTGATAAAAGCCCCCTTTTTATTAACCATAAACGAAAAATTCCTTTTTTCGTCCTATTCATCGGCATGCCGGTGCCGATTGAGCCTCTCTAAAAAAGGAAACAGATCCTTTTCCACATGGGCGAATTGCAGCACGTTCGCATCTATATGCTTTTTGGGAACAACAACAAATTCGCAAGGACGGATATCTTCAAAATGAAGCCGAAAAAATTCACGCAAAATACGCTTTATCCTATTCCTTTGAACCGCATTTCCGCTTTTTTTGCTTACAGCCAGCCCAATGCGGACATGAGGCGCTTTTTTTACAAAAACAATGAAAAGCTTTGTAAAATGCTTTTCACCTTGCTGATAACAAGCTTGAAATTCCGATCTTTTCAATAATCGCTGATTTTTTTGCCAAACATGCGGCATAGTAAGCCTATTGGATTTTAAATAAGGAAAAGACCTATGAATAGGTCAGCCCGCTTCATAAGCAAAGGGCGGAGAAAACTCAGCCCTGCCCATAAATGAATAACCGTTTTCTTATGCGGAAAGAGTCTTGCGACCTTTAGCACGGCGACGATTGATAAGAGCACGGCCGCTTGCGGTTGCCATACGGGTACGGAAACCATGAGTACGCTTTCTGCTGATTTTACTTGGTTGATATGTTCTTTTCATACCATTCTCCTTAAAGGTTTTGAACTAAAATAAATAGCGGTTTAAAGAAATAACGTCAAGATTTTAATTAACTATTTTAAAAAATCTGCCCCTTAAAAATCTTCAAAAAGGAATTTCTCATTTCGGGAAAGCAGCGGCAAAACCTTTTCCAGCATTATTCCGTCAATATACGGAGTGCCATACCCATAGGTTGTAAGCATGGCTTCATAGACGAAGCGGGCGGAACGCGCCATAGCCATGGGCAAAGAATCTTTTTGGAGCAGCGCCCCTAAAAAGACGGAAGCGAACGTATCCCCCGTTCCCGGATACGCCGCGGGAATCTTGGGAGATTTTGTCTGCCAAAACCGTTTGCTTTCCGCGTCATAAGCGAACACGCGGATACTGTCCTCCTCCTCGCAGGGAGCGGAAGTGATGATTACGGATTTATTTTTATTCTTCTTATCCCCCAAGGCGGAAAGCGCCTTCAAACATTCTTTCGCCTGCTTGAACGTGACTGTTTCCTCATAGGGCGTATCCAGCAAAAAACATACTTCCGTATAATTGGGGGTGATGATGTCCGCCTTGCCGGCGAGCCTGCGCATGCGCTGCACAAGTTCCTCCGTTTGGGTCGGATACAGTTTTCCGTCATCGCCAAGCACGGGGTCGACAAGAAAAAGACCGTTTTTTTTGCCGAGTTTCTGCATAAGCCTTTCCACAATGTCCACCTGCTCGGGACTGCCCAAAAAACCGGAATAGACGGCGTCGAAATACAATCCCAAATTTTCCCATTTCCCGACTATTTCCTGCATCTGCGCCGTCAAATCAAAAAAAGAAAAATCATCTATGCTTGCGGTTTGCGAAGACAAAACGGCAGTCGGCAAAGGGCAAACCTGCATACCCATTGAAGAAAGGACCGGAATAGCGACAGTCAAAGACGCCCGCCCATAACCGGACAAATCATGCACCGCGGCGATACGGGGAATCGGCGTCCTGATATTTTTTACGCATTGTTTCATGGCAACCTCTCAAAAACAAGCTTTTCCGTCATAACGTATTCCAATTTCGCAATCGGCTCATTTTCATACGCATATTTTCTTTTTGCAACAATGAAGAGAAAAAACCATGCTGTCAAGCACAAAAAAAGTCCCCGAAAAAGCAAGTGCTCCCGTGGGCTTGATTTTTCGGGGACGAGAACTTTTGTAACGTATTGTAACCTGATATGGCTCCGCCATGCTAACAATACGTAAAAAAGCCCCCGAAAAAACAAGTGCTCCCGTGGGCTTGATTTTTCGGGGACGAGAACTTTTATAACGTATTGTAACCTTATATGGCTTCGCCATGCTAACAATACGTAAAAAAGCCCCCAAAAAATTTTGAGGGACTTTTTTATCTATACCAACTCGCTTATTTTTATCGAATAAGGCTGAGAGCCATCTGAGGCAATTGGTTAGCTTGACCAAGCATACTGTTTGCAGCATTTGCCAATGTTTGGTTACGCACGAAGTTTGTCATTTCGGTTGCAACGTCAACGTCGGAAATACGTGATTCGGATGCCTGTAAGTTTTCAGCTTGAATGCTGAGGTTTGCTACCGTGTTTTCCAAACGGTTTTGCAATGCGCCAAGGTGGGCACGGATATTATCCTTGGAAACGATAGCGTCTCTGATACCTTCGAGGGCCTTTTGGGCGCCTTCTTGGGTTGAAATACTGAATGCCGCTGAACCTGCTGCCGCGCTGTTGCCGACACCGAGAGCTGATGCCGTCGTACAGCCGATTCTGATGTAGTAGTAATCTTCGTCGGAATCGTTGCCTGAACCGAAGTGGACCTTGAGCGGACCGGTCGGAGTCAAACCGCTGCCGTCGTGTTGTTTGCCGTCTGTCAAAGTCGGATCGCCGCTCAGGTTACCGTCAAGCAACTTAATGTTGTTGAAGTCGGTAGCCATGGAAATACGGGTGATTTCTGAAGCCATTTGTTGGTATTCTGAGTCGATGATCGCACGTTGGACAGAGTCGTACGTACCGGTTGCGGCTTGTTCCGCAAGTTCCTTCATACGGACGAGCTTTTCGTCGATGGTTTGCAAAGCGCCGTCAGCCGTCTGGATAAGGCTGATACCGTCGTTGGCGTTACGGATACCTTGGTGCAAAGCTGCAATGTCGGAACGCATGAGTTCGCGGATAGCAAGACCGGCTGCGTCATCTGCGGCTGTTTCAACGCGAAGACCGGAAGAAAGCTTACGGGTTGAATCTGCAAGGTTGTTGTAGTGAATGTTCAGGTAGCGAGCTGTGTTTTCAGCCATCATGTTGTGGTTAATAACTAAAGACATAATATCCTCCATGATAATAGTCAGTTATGTTTTTTGGTTTGGACATCGCTTCCTGCGATGTTCGCCTCTGTTACCAAACTTAACGACAACACGAATTTTTATATTAGGGAAAAAACGAAAAAAATTTATTTTTTTCCTAAAAAAAATTTAACTACTAATGAAAACAACAAATTACAGCACAAAAAAATATTTAAAAAATTTACCCGTCCTTAAAAAACAAATAAAAAATTCTTTTTTTTTGAAGCCCCCAAAAAATGGGGGCTCAATATATTGTTAACAACCCGCTTCTTACCGGATAAGGCTGAGAGCCATTTGCGGCAGGGAGTTAGCCTGTCCGAGCATGCTGTTTGCGGCATTCGCCAAAACCTGGTTACGCACGAAGTTTGTCATTTCGGTCGCAACGTCAACATCGGAAATACGGGATTCTGAAGCCTGCAGGTTTTCAGCTTGAATACTGAGGTTTGCGACGGTATTTTCCAAACGGTTCTGCAATGCGCCAAGGTGAGCGCGGATATTATCCTTGGAAACAATGGCGCTTGTTATTCCTTCAAGAGCCTTTTGCGCTCCCTCCTGAGTGGAAATGCTGTATGCCGCGGAACCCGCCGCCGCACTGTTGCCTACACCGAGGGAAGATGCCGTTGTGGAACCGATTCTGATGTAATAATAATCTTCGTCGGAATCGTTGCCGGAACCGAAGTGAATCTTGAGCGGTCCGGTTGACTTCAAACCGCTGCCGTCGTGAGCCTCGCTGTCCGTCTTTGTGGGGTCGGCGCTCAGGTTGCCGTCAAGCAGCTTGATGTTGTTGAAGTCGGTAGCCATGGAAATACGGGTGATTTCCGAAGCCATTTGTTGGTATTCCGAGTCAATGATCGCACGCTGCACAGAGTCGTACGTACCGGTTGCGGCTTGTTCCGCAAGTTCCTTCATGCGGATAAGCTTTTCGTCAATGGTTTGCAAAGCGCCGTCAGCCGTCTGGATAAGACTGATACCGTCGTTGGCGTTACGCACGCCCTGCTGCAATGCCGCAATATCGGCACGCATAAGTTCACGGACCGCAAGACCTGCCGCGTCATCCGCCGCTTGTTCGACACGAAGTCCGGAAGAAAGCTTACGGGTGGAATCCGCCAAGTTATTATAATGGATGTTTAAGTAGCGGGCTGTATTATCAGCCATCAAGTTATGATTGATTATTAAAGACATACTATCCTCCGTGATAATTGTCTATTCTATGCTTTTACTAGCATATCGCGTCCTGCGATATTTGCCTTCGGCTCAAGGCGGTATTTATAACGACATCATGTGTTTCGCCTTGCCGCCATATACCTTTTTATCGAATCAATAAAAATTCATTGGGATAATTGTTTCATTTTCCTGAGGAAGTCTGAAAAACTTCCTCAAGAAAACTAGTAAAAACAAAGGTTACAATAAACTTAACGCCATCTGCGGAATGTTATTGGCTTGTCCGAGCATGGAAATTGCCGTATTTGCCAATACTTGGTTTCGCACAAATTTTGTCATTTCCGTTGCAACATCGACATCAGAAATACGTGATTCCGATGCCTGCAAGTTTTCAGCCTGTATGCTGAGGTTGGAAACAGTGGCTTCCAGACGGTTTTGCATTGAGCCAAGATACGCGCGGATATTGTCTTTTGAAACAATTGCATTGTTAATCGCCGCAAGAGCTTTTCCCGCCGCCTCCTGGGTTGAAATGGAATACCCGTCCGATCCTGCCGCGGCACCGCTGCCGACTCCGAGAGAAGACGCTGTCGCGCTTTTGATTTCGACATAATAATAGTCTTCGTCAGAATCATTGCCGGTACCGAAGTGGATTTTCAGCTTGCCTTTCGAGTTCAGTCCGCTGCCGTCATGCCCGTTGGCAGCAGTAGGCAAAGCGCTTAAGCTGCCGTCCAGCAATTTGATATTGCTGAACTTCGTTGCATTGGCGATACGGGTGATTTCCGAAGCCATGGATTGATATTCGGAATCAATAATGGCCCTTTGCACGGAATCGTACGTACCGGTTGCGGCTTGTTCCGCAAGCTCTTTCATACGGATAAGCTTTTCATCAATGGTTTGCAGTGCGCCGTCAGCGGTTTGTATCAATGAAATAGCATCATTGGCATTTCGCACGCCCTGCTGCAGTGCCGCAATATCGGCACGCATGAGTTCGCGAACCGCAAGACCTGCCGCGTCATCCGCCGCTCTTTCGATACGAAGACCGGAAGACAATTTCCGGGTTGAATCGGAAAGCGCACTGTAATGCGAATTCAGGTTTCTGGAAACCGTATTAGCCATTGTATTCGTATTTATGACAAGTGACATAAGTCCTCCATTCGATTTGAATGGTTATAACAAGCTCAACGCCATCTGCGGAATATTGTTGGCTTGCCCGAGCATTGACACCGCCGTATTGGCTAAAACTTGGTTACGGACAAACTTGGTCATTTCGCTTGCGACATCGACATCCGAAATACGTGATTCGGAAGACTGCAAGTTTTCAGCCTGTATGCTCAAGTTTGAAACCGTTGCTTCCAAACGGTTTTGCATGGAACCAAGATACGCACGGATATTGTCTTTTGAAACAATCGCGTTATTGATTGCGGAAAGAGCTTTCTGTGCCGCTTCTTGGGTTGAAATGGCATAACCGTCCGATCCTGCCGCGGCACCGCTGCCGACACCAAGAGAAGAAGCTGTCGCGCTCTTGATCTCGATGTAATAATAATCTTCGTCAGAATCGTTGCCTGTACCGAAGTGGATTTTCAGCTTACCTTTTGAACTCAATCCACTGCCGTCGTGTCCGTCAGCATCGCCCGCAAGGGCGCTCAAATTACCGTCAAGCAATTTGATATTGCTGAATTTTGTTGCATTCGCTATACGGGTTATTTCCGAAGCCATTGCCTGATACTCGGAGTCAATGATCGCACGCTGGACAGAGTCGTACGTGCCTGTTGCGGCTTGTTCTGCAAGTTCTTTCATACGAATAAGTTTTTCGTCGATAGTTTGCAAAGCACCGTCAGCTGTCTGAATCAATGAAATAGCATCATTGGCGTTACGCACACCTTGCTGCAGCGCGGCAATATCCGCACGCATAAGTTCGCGGACCGCAAGCCCTGCGGCATCATCCGCCGCTCTTTCAACGCGAAGTCCGGAAGACAGTTTGCGTGTGGAGTCGGAAAGAGCGCTGTAGTGTGTGTTCAAGTTTCGAGAAACCGTATTAGCCATTGTATTCGTATTAATGACTAGCGACATAATTTCCTCCTTGAAACATGTCTATTAGAAGTGTTCTATACGCCTATACCTCCAATAATTATTTTTTGGCGCTACCTCTATTAACGACTGAAACCGAAATTCCATTAGGCAAATTTTTCCCAGTTAATGAAAATAGCGGCAAAAATTGCCTGGTTCCTGATTGACCGGTTCTTGCAAAACCGGCTTTAATATTCTGTTTGCACTTTAAATTTTTTTTCGCTATGGTCTGTTCATGTTCACATAAACCAATAAAAAAGAGTATGAATATGAGCAAAAAAACTATCCTCAATATTAAAGAATGCAAAAATACAAAAAAACTGACCATGATTACCGCCTATGACGCCACCAGCGCCAAAATTGCGGAAAAAGCCGGTATCGACATGATTTTGGTCGGAGATTCCCTGGGCATGACCATGCAAGGCAATGACGACACCAACGGAGTCACCCTCGGCGATATGATTTATCACACGAAAATCGTGAGCAAAAATGCTCCGAACACGTTTATCGTGGCGGACATGCCTTTTATGAGCTATGAAATAAGCGTCAGCCAAGCCCTTGAAAGCGCCGCTGAAATTTTTAGAAAAACAGGAGCGAGAGCCGTGAAGCTCGAAGGGGGCGAAACCATGCTCCCGCAAATAAAAGCCCTTATCGATGCGGGCATTCCCGTTATGGGGCATCTGGGGCTGACACCACAGCGCGCCGCCATGCTCGGCGGTTTCAAAGCCCAGGCCCGTACAGCAAAAGGCGCTGAAAAATTGCTTGAGGAAGCCCTCATGCTTGAAGAAGCCGGCTGTTTCGCCGTTGTGCTTGAAGCCGTACCGTACAAAATTGCCGAAATCATCACCAAAAAGCTTTCCATACCAACCATAAGCTGCGGTGCGGGCAAATACTGCGACGGACAAGTGCTTGTTTTCCATGACATGCTCGGACTTTCCGATATTGCGCCGCGTTTTGTGAAAAAATATGCCGATCTTGGCGAACAGGCGGTACAGGCTGTGCAAAACTATATCCGGGAAGTGGAACAAGGCGAATTTCCGGCTTTGGAACATTCCTTTAATATTTCCGATGAGGAATGGGAAAAATTTTCCCATAAATAAAACATGTTCATTTTGAGCCGCCCTTTTGCCCTATGCTTTGCCGTATCGCCCTGCTGAGTCCGCCCTATTCCACGCTTACGTACAGCTGTCCTGCTTTTTTTCCCGAAAGTTTTTGGGAAACGGGCATGCGTGTCGCCGTGCCTCTGGGCGGCGGAGCCGTGCGTATCGGGGTCATCCTCGCTTTGCACACGGAAAAAGACGGCGATTTTCAAATCAGGGAACTTGCTTTTCCCATGGAAGAAAAGAGCCTGCTTTCCGCTGATTACATATTGATGATCGAGCAGCTCGCCAAAAAGCAGTTTGTCAGCACGGGGCGTATTTTGGGCAATGTTCTGCCAAGCAATCTCAAAACAACGAAAAATATCCGCCTGCGTGTTTTTCAGGATACGCAAAAACCGAAAATCCATAAAATACGGGAAATTCCGAAGCTCAGCCAAGAAGAAAAACAAAGTCTCGCAAACGCTTTTCTTGAAAACAAAGCCCAAATCTTAGAAATGGCGGAAGACACAAGCCTTACGGAAAGAATTTGCCTTTTGGCGGAACCGCCTTGGAATATCCGCGCAAACGCCAATAAGCAAAGGGAAATTTTAGATTTTTTGGCAGATAACGGAAGCATGGTCCGCAATGCGTTTCAAAAAAAATTTCCGGATCACGGTCAAGCGCTGAACACACTCATAAAAAACGCCATGGTCGGCATTACCGCCCTTGAGCAGGAAGAAAAACTCAATGAAGAGTTTCTTCCCCCTCCCATGCCCCGTTTTACCCTCAATGCAAAGCAAAACGAAATTTATCAGGCATTGAGCCCCTATTTGGACGCGGAAAACAAAGAAAGCAAAACAGCCTTGCTGTTCGGGGTCACCGGAAGCGGCAAAACAGCCCTTTATCTCGAACTCGCCCAAAAAGCCCTGCAAGAAAAAAAATCCGTGCTTTTGCTCGCTCCGGAAGTCGCCATAGCCCTGAAACTCCGCCAAGACGCCATGAACAGAAACATGCCCGTAACCCTCTATCACGGTTACCAAAGCCCGAAGCAAAAAGAACGCACCTTTAAAGAATGCGCCAAAAGCCAAAACGCACATTTCATCATCGGCACGCGTTCGGCGCTTTTTCTGCCTCTGCAGAATATCGGACTGATTATTTTGGATGAGGAACACGACGATTCTTTCAAACAGGACGAGGGGCTTTCATACCATGCGAAAGATATAGCTTGGTACAGAACCCATAAAAACCGCGGGCTTTTTCTCATGGGTTCCGCAACGCCTGACATCAAATCCTATTACGCCACGGAGCAAAACCTTTACGAACGCTTTGAAATGCAGGAACGCATAGGCAGCGCTTCCCTTCCTGAAACAGAGCTTGCCGACATCAGCCAAACAACGCAAAGCTTCGCTCCGCAAACAATCCTCGCCCTCAAAGACTGCATAAGCAAAGGCGAACAAGCCGTCATCCTCCTGAACAGACGCGGTTACGCTCCGCTCATGTTCTGCGTGGAATGCAAAAAGACAGCCCGCTGCCCCAACTGCGACATTTCCTTATCCTATCACAAAAAAAGGGAAATCTTATCCTGCCATTACTGCGGATATATACGCCATGTGCCGAGCCCCTGCCCCGAATGCGGAAACATGCACAGCATTCCCATAGGCGACGGCACAGAACGCATTGAAGAACAAATTACGGAACTTTTTCAAAACAGCGGCTCTTTTCCGCCGAAAGTCCTGCGGCTGGATAAGGACAGCACCCGCCGTGAAGGAAAAATGGAAGAAATTTTAAACGCCTTCGCCAAACAGGAAGCGCAAATCCTTGTGGGAACGCAAATGCTTTCCAAAGGACACCATTTTCCAAACGTCACGCTCGCCGTCATTCTTGACGCCGATTTAGGAATAAATTTTCCCGATTACAAGGCATTGGAACGCACGTTCCAGCTTATCACGCAAGCTTCCGGACGTGCCGGGCGCGGTGACAAGAAAGGACGCGTGATCATTCAGACCCGCGATACGCAAAACCCCTTTTGGCAGCATATTTTAAAAGGAAATTATTTGACTTTTTACGCCCAAGAAATTTCCCAGCGCAAAAAACGGAGCTATCCGCCCTTTGCCAAACTCGCCCTTATCCGCTGTTCGTTTCCGAAAGAAAAGACGGAAGCCAGACAAATTTGGGAAAATTTCAGCAAAGAAATCAAACAAAAAGCTGCGCAGACGGGTATACGGGCGACAGGCTCCATTCCCGCACCGCTCGCTCTTCTGCAAGGCAGGCTCCGCTTTCAATGCTTCATACGGGCGGAAAACTGGAATGCCGTCAGAACGCTCTACGCCTCCTGCCTGCCCAAACAAAACATTTTGCAAAATAACGATATGCGCCTGAGTTTGGACCTCGACCCCACCAATATGCTTTAATTCTTTTTGCGTTGCTCCATACCAAAAAAAAAAGACTATAATCCCAACATATTATGATAACCTGCAAATAATTTATAAAAGCTTGTTGTTATCGCTTGCTGTCAGATTTTAAAGCGGTTTGAGAAAACGGGCTCTAGTTATTTTTTAGATTTCGATAAAAATTTTCATGAGAACCTAATGCTAATAATGTAAGAATAAGAGTATGTTCTTCAAAACTGTAAGCAAGCAGCATCAATTGCGTTGAGATTTTAAATTTATATACTCTGACGGTATTCAAATCTCCTTTTTTCAATATTCCAAGCTTAGGGTCTTTCATAATATCCCGAATTGCTTCATTAACTGCTTTCAACTGGTTTTCATGCAGCTTTTTATACGCTTTTTTAAATGTGTTTGTTTGAAAAATCTGTATATTATTCATTGCGAAACTCAAAAGCTGAAATTTGTCCTTGTTTAACTTCTTCCTGAGCCAGCAAACAATCTTTTATAACGTCTAAGGACAAATCAGGATTATCCTCCGCACAGCGCCCGAGCATAGCCCAGTATTCAATTTGCTTGGGAACAGTCCGCATATTGATTTTGGCATATTTTTCCGCTTGGTTAATAAATTCTTTAGACAATCGTATTGCTACACTTGACATGATTTTCTCCTTTTTATTGCATACTAAATCATTTTATTGCAATATGCAATATCATGCAACACTATATCCGGCAAATTCATTCCTTTTCGTTTAAAACACGCCGGGCGGGGAGCTTGAGTTTTATTCCGTTTTGCACCATACTGAAACCGGCTGTTGTCCATAAAAAAATTTTACAAAAACCATTCATGACACCGCCGACGGGCAGGAAAGACATATGATACGCGAAATGCAGTTTGCAGGTTTGTTTTATGAAGAAAATGAAATACAGCTTGAAAAAAACATGCAGGCATTTTTTCAGGGAAAATTTTTTTTCAACGGCAACGCGGCGGAAAATACTTTAAAATCCCAAACGAAGCAAAAAACAAGAATTTGCCTTCTCCCCCATGCCGGACATGTCTATTCGGGAAAAGTCACCGCAGAAACACTGGCGGAAATACATCTGCCCCGCAAGCTCATCATGCTGTGCCCGAACCATACGGGACTGGGCAGACACGGGGCAGTTTGGGAAAGCGGCGCGTTCACGACCCCGTTCGGGCGGGTGCCCGTAGCCGAAGATATTGCGGACAGGCTCCTGAAAACAAAATGGTTCCGCAAAGATTATCTGGCACATCAAAAAGAACATTCCATAGAGGTTATTTTGCCTTTTTTACAATATACCATGGGGGAACAACTTGAAATCGTTCCCATTTCTCTGGCAGGCATGGAAAATTTACCCCAAATGGCGGAAAGCATATCGCAATGCATGCAGGAACATGAAGAAACCGGACTTGTCGTCAGTTCGGATATGAACCACTTTGCCGCAGAAAAAGAAAACAAGCGCAAAGATTTCCTGGCATTGGACGCCATACGCGCCATGAATGAAAAAGCCCTCATCCGGACCGTTATCGAAAATGACATCAGCATGTGCGGAGTGCTTGGAGCATATGTCGCCGTGCTTGCCGCCAAAAAATTAAACTTGCAAAACTGCCGTCTTGCCGGTTATGATACTTCGGCAAGCGTTTCCGGCGACACAAGCCGGGTTGTGGGGTATGCGGGGCTGTATTTTTATTGATTTCGTTTCTCCTTGCCGCTCCTGACCGCAGCCGGCGGGCAGGCAGAGCCATGCGTGCGCCGTCAAAAAAGCCGATATGGTTTGCGACAATTCGGAAAAAACATCTTGTCACGAAAACAAAGAACACAAATCACCAAATTCAGGTTTTTTCCTGCATGCCGGTCAAATGAAAAGGAGTTGCCATGCTCTCGAAAAGAATGAATAAACTGGGAACGGAAAACGCGTTTCAAGTCGCCTTGCGGGCAGCCAGACACCAGGAAGAGGGAAACATTGTTTATCCGTTCCATTTGGGCGATTTAAACTTTAAAACTCCCGAACCTGTGACGGAAGCGATGTTCAAAGCCGTACGGGACGGAAAAACCGGCTATTGCCCCGCTGCCGGCATCATGCCTCTTCGGGCAGCCCTTGCGGAAGAAATCAACGCTACCCGCAAAACGGCTTTCACGCCTGAAAGCGTTCTTATCCAAACCGGAGGCAAGCCTGTCATCGCCAAATTTCTGCTCGGCTTCATGAACGAGGGCGACGAAGTCCTGTTCCCGAACCCCGGTTTTCCGATTTATGAATCATTTATCGAATTTTTAGGCGGAACGGCGAAACCCTATGGTTTTTTGGAAACGGAACGGGGATACGCCATTGATATTGAAGCCTTGGAAAAAGCCATTACCCCGAAAACGACCTGTATCATCGTCAATGACTTTCAAAACCCCACGGGATCGGAAGCAAGCAAGGAAGAACGTGAAAAACTGGCGGAACTGATTTTAAAACATAATTTGACGGCGCTCATAGACGAGGCATATTTCGATATCCGCTACGAGGGAAAATCAACGTCCGTTTTAGAAATTGAGGAAGTCCGCGAACATTGCGTCCTGCTTTACACGTTTTCCAAAAAATTCGCCATGACCGGCTGGCGCGTGGGAGCGATGATCGCACCTGAAAAATATATCCCGCAGCTTTCAAAACTCAATGTCAACATAGAATCATGCACCCCGCATTTCACCCAATACGGAGCTTTGGCTGCCCTCGCCCTGCCTGAAAGCGAAAATAGGAAAATCATTGACGAGCTGCGCATACGCCGTGATTTGGCGGTAACATTGCTCAACGAAGTTGACGGCGTCCACTGTCCGAGCCCAAACTGCGCTTTTTATCTGTATCCCAATGTGACCAAACTCATGACAAAAAAAGGCTTCAGCGGCGATTACGCCGCATTTGCGGAAGATGTGCTTGTAAAGACAGGTGTTTCTTTTTGCACCCGCGAACATTTCGGCAAAAAACAAGCCCATGAAACGGAAAATTTCATCCGCCTGGCTTTTTCCGGCGTCAATGCGGAACAAATCGCAAAAGCCTGCAGGGCGTTAAAAGAATACGCCGGCTGAACGGATACCGCCCCTGAAACAGCCCAGCTTGTTGAATTGATACAATAATCTGACAGCATGCAAACTGTTATGCAAGCGGTTTCGTTCTTCGCATTTTTTACGGAAATTCGTTTCAGTTTTCAATAAATTTTTCCAATCCATCGAAAAACACGTGGTGTTTTTTTCAAGCAATACCCATTCCCGCCTCTTGTTAATGAAATTTCCCGTTCTGTTTCTCGTACAAAATAAAGAGTTTCCTCCGCGCCCGTTTCCTAAGTTATAATCCTCTTCCGTAAGGGTGACCTTTGGGAGCCTTTTATCCCGCGGACAAGAAGCTTTGTTCCGAGTTTCTCTTCAAAAGCTTTCATTCAAACCGTCACACTCATGTTTCTCTCAAATTTTTATTAAATTTCTTCCTCCCTCCGCCCGCTTAGTCTTGCCTTATTGTTTGTTATGTTATCTGTTATATTGTCGGTTCTCGTTCTGAAATTCCCTTACAAGGTTTTTCTTATTACAGCTGATACCTTCCGCATACGTTCCTTTCTGTCGGGGTGTTCTTCACGCCCCGCACTGACAGCCTATCACTTCCTTTTAATGATTTGCCATAAAACCGTTTTCCATGGTTTTTAACTAAACTAATCTATCAGATATGAGCAGCTGCCGGTTACATGCGCTCTGCTGAAAAATAAAGAGTTTTTTAATAAAAAAGAAAAACCATGCGGAAAATCCGCTTGGAACAAGGTCTTTTCCACGGTTCAAAAGCCGAAATTCATTCTCGATAATAAAAATGAAAATATTGAGCAAGTTTTTTCAAAAAACGTATCTTTTCTTTTTATGGTATCGGGATAAAAATCGAAACAAGATAAAAAAGGAGCTGATATGGGCAAAAATATCGTGGTTATTTCGGCAAGCCCGAGGAAAAACGGCAATTCCGAAACCCTTGCCGACGCTTTCATACGCGGTGCGGAAGAAGCCGGAAACACGGCTGAAAAAATCTGCTTATACGATAAAAACATCGGTTTTTGCAGGGGCTGTCTTTCCTGCCAAAAAACAAGACGCTGCACAATCCAAGACGACGCAGACGCCATTATTGAAAAAATGAAGCAAGCCGATGTCTTGGTGTTCGCAACACCGGTTTATTATTATGAAATGTGCGGACAAATGAAAACCATGCTCGACAGAACAAATCCGCTGTACGGCACGGATTACCTTTTCCGGGATATTTATCTTCTTGCGGCTGCCGCCGAAGATGACGGACATGCCGCCGACGGTGCCGTGCAAGGACTTTCAGGCTGGATAGCGTGCTATCCGAAATCCCGTTTAGCAGGCGTTGTCTTTTGCGGCGGAGTGAATGCCGCGGGGGAAATCAAAGGGAATAAAAAACTCGGCGAAGCCTACGAAATGGGAAAAAATGTTATGGGAAAAATGTTTAGGAGCAAACCATGAAACGGATACTTACAGGATTATGTTTTATTGCCGTACTGTTGCTGGCCGCAAATACTGCGCCGGCAGTTCCGAAAAACGATACGGCACAAGCCAAGGAACAAATGAAAATGGACATCCGAATAGGAAATGCCCGTTTTACGGCGGCATTTTCAGAAAATTCTTCCGTCGAAGCCTTTAAGAAACTTCTTGCCGAACCTCTGACCCTGACCATGCATGATTATGCGAATATGGAGAAAAGCGCGGACTTGGGCACGACTTTACCGGAGAATAACAGACGGCCGGACATAAAAGCCGGCGACATCGCCCTTTATCAAGGCAAAACCCTTGTCATATATTATGATGACAATTCATGGAACCTGACCCCTATTGCGAAAATCGACAACGTCAGCACGCAAAAACTCCGTGAAGCATTGGGTAAAGGTGACGTGACCGCAGTCTTATCTTTAAAACCGGCGGAACATACCGCAATTCCGAAAGGAGTGATGCTTATGAAAACAAAAGAATTGAAATTAACCGACGAATGGGACAAAACGTTTCCCAAAAGCGAAAACGTACATCATAAAAAAGTAAGCTTTGTCAACCGCTACGGCATACCACTGGCAGCCGACGTATACGAACCTAAAAACGCCAAAGGGAAATTGCCCGCCCTTGCGGTGAGCGGTCCTTTCGGGGCGGTGAAAGAGCAGGCTTCCGGACTTTACGCCCAGACAATGGCGGAAAGAGGCTTTTTAACGCTTGCCTTCGACCCCTCTTATACGGGCGAAAGCGGCGGCGAACCGCGCAATGTGGCTTCTCCGGACATCAATACGGAAGATTTCATGGCTGCCGTTGATTTTCTTTCCGTACTGGAAAACGTCGACCCTGACCAAATCGGCATAATCGGCATTTGCGGTTTCGGAGGCTTGGCATTGAATGCGGCGGCTTTGGACACGCGCATAAAAGCGACTGTCACGTCCACAATGTACGATATGACCCGCGTTACCGCCAATGGCTATTTTGACAATGAAAACAGCGAAGAAGCAAGGTATGAAAAACGCAAAGCCATGAGCTTGCAGCGTACGGAAGACTATAAAAACGGTGTTTATGCAAGCGCGGGAGCTTTGCCTGATATTGCGCCCGACGGCGCACCTCAATTTTTAATTGATTATATCGGCTATTACCGCAACCGGAAAAGAGGATTTCATCCCCGCTCCCAAGGGGAGGGGCTCGGCTGGAACGCAACGGGCTGCGAATCCTTTCTCAACATGCCTATCTTGCGGTACAGCAGCGAAATACGCAGCGCCGTTCTTATCATCCACGGCGAAAAAGCCCATTCCTGCTATTTCAGCAAAGACGCTTATGCGAATATGATAAAAAACAATCCTTACAAAGACAACAAGGAACTTCTGCTCATCCCCGATGCCGTGCACACGGATTTATACGACAGGACGGACATCATTCCTTTTGACACGATAGAAGCGTTTTTCAGAAAAAATTTAACACAAAAATAACATAATCCATATTGCCTTGTGAAAAGCCGTCCGCAGCAGGACGGCTTTTTTAAAACGGGATTTTTGGTCCGCAAAATTTTCCGCCGGAGTTCTTGCCGCATATCAACCGCTCTTCGGATTTTCAAACAATCATTTCAATAAACCGGACAAACTTCGTCCGGAAAAAACAACGCCGTCCCGCCGTTAAAATTTCCAGCCGCGGAAATTTGCGAAGAGAACATACGGAAAAAATACATTGCTGCAACATCGCAGACGGTTATAAAAAAACGGGGTATCGGCACATAAGAAAATTTTTTATCATACTGTAAAAAATATCGCAAAAAACAAGCCATGGTTTCACCATGATTTCAAACCGTCAATCAATAAAAAGAAGCCGTTGACAATAAAAAGCAATGAGCGAATAAACGCGGCAATAAAAAAGCACGCAGGCTGTCTTTTCCCTGCGTGCTTTTCGCATATCAAAAATCGCCCAATCGTACGGCAATTAAAAAATTACTTTTCTTTTCTGGGATTTGCTTCATTCACTTTGAGAGTACGTCCGCCATATTCGGAAGCATTTAATTTTTCTATCGCTTTAAGAGCTTCCTCATCTTCCATTTCAACAAAACCGAAACCTTTCGGTTTGCCGGTGTCACGGTCATGAATAAGCTTGGTTGAAAGCACGGAACCGAATTGTTCAAAGAGCTGTTTTAATTGTTCTTCTGATGTTGACCATGGTAAATTACCCACATAAATTGACTTAGCCATTGGAAAATCCTCTCTTAAATTTGCCGAATAAAAATATTCTATATGTTAAATTTCGCACAAATTATCGTATTAGTCAAGTTTTAGCCTCATATTATGCCAAACTTTTTACAAAAAAAAAACACATCTTGAAAAAAATCACAAAATTCCGTTGAAAATTTCATGCCGTACCGTGTTCGGGCATGATGAAAATACGGTTTTTGAACAGAATAAAAACGCTATGACTGCTGACTTTCCGGATGTAAACCGTTCAGGCGGCGCAATACGTCATGCAGGAAAACCGCACCCGCTCTTTATTTCTGCTTTCACCCCCTTATGCAGGCATTGTCTTGCCCGTCCTTTTTACCGCCCCTTTTCCGCCTTGCCCCACCCCCGCCCGAAGCGCCTGCCGAAGCCGACGCATATTTTTCCTTTCATAAACGGACGTTGCTTGACAAAATCGCATATTCTTCTAAAATAAAAAAAACATTAAACGAGTTGATTATGAAAAACGAATCCATAGGCATTGCGAAAGAGGGGTATCCCGTCATCGCTTTGCTTGCCGTAACGGCAGTAATTTTTGCAATATTCCAATGCTATTTGGGCGCACTGCTTTTTCTTGCGCTTTTGTGGTTCAGCGTTTACTTCTTCCGTGACCCCGAGCGTGTCGTGCCAAGCGCCGAAAACATAGCGGTAAGTCCCGCCGACGGTAAAATCATCCGTATTCAAAAAAAACAAGACCCTGTTTCCGGTGAAGAAAAAACATGCATTTCCATTTTCATGAATGTGTTCAGCGTGCATGTGAACAGAAGCCCCGTTTCCGGCACATTGCAGAAAATCGCTTATTTTCCGGGAAAATTTCTTAATGCGTCCTTTGACAAGGCAAGCACGGACAATGAACGCTGCGCTTATCTTGTCACAGACGGGCAGGACAAGTCTTGGGTTTTTGTGCAGATCTCCGGGCTTATCGCCCGCCGTATCGTTTGCCGCGCCGACGAAGGCGACACATTGAAACGCGGACAGCGTTTCGGGCTTATCCGTTTCGGTTCGCGGGTTGATTTGTATATTCCGGATGAATATGAAAGCGCCGTGAAAATCGGCGAACAAGTTTTTGCGGGGCAAAGCGTCATCGCCAAAAAACAAGGCTGAGCCCAAAAAACAAAACTATAAGGCAAAATTATGACTGAACGGAAAAAACCGCATAAAGGCGTTTATGTGCTTCCCAACCTTTTTACGGCAGGAAGCTTGTTTGCGGCTTTTTTATGCGTGACATACTGCTTTAAAGGACAATTCCAAGCGGCAGCCCTTTCCATTTTCTTAAGCGCGGTTCTGGACGGACTTGACGGAAAAGTCGCCCGTCTGACCAATACGGCAAGCCAATTCGGCATTGAGTTTGACTCGTTGGCGGATATGGTCGCTTTCGGGCTTGCTCCCGGCGTGCTTGCGTGGACATGGCAATTGGAGGCGTACGGCAAACTGGGAACCACCGTTTCCTTTTTGTTCGTGGCTTGCGCGGCGCTGCGCCTGGCGCGTTTCAATGTCGATGTCGCTGTTGTTTCCAAGCGTTTCTTCATCGGTCTGCCAAGTCCTGCGGCAGGCTGCACCTTAGCCGCCTTTGTGGTTTTCGTTCCTTATCTGCCTGAAAGTTTTTTACCGTATTTACCGCAGTTCACGCTGTTTTTATGCATATTGGCGCCCCTTTTGATGGTGAGCCGCGTACGGTATTTTTCATTTAAAGAATACGGCTTTGTCAAAGAACATCCTTTCAGCGTTCTCGTTGCCGCCATGCTCATATTGATTCTGCTTTTCAGCGAGCCGTTTTTCTTCATGTTCGCCGTCATTTTCGTTTATATCATCTGCGGTATCGTTTATACTTACGTATATATGCCAAACAGAAAGCACAGCCTATTGCGCCGGCTGCAAAAGTCAGGCGACGGCACTTGTGAATAAAAATAGAATAAATACAATACATTACATAAGTCGCCTGTCAAATATTTTTTGGCAGGCTTTTTTTAAAAACAACAGCCTGACTGGAGGAGCTATGAATAACAGAGTTTACATTTTTGACACGACGCTTCGCGACGGAGAGCAAAGCCCCGGAGCGACCATGAACCTGCAGGAAAAACTGCGCCTTGCGGAACAGCTTGAAAAACTCGGAGTCGACTGCATTGAAGCGGGTTTTCCCGCCTCAAGCCAAGGAGATTTTGAAGCTGTCAAAGCCATTGCGGAAAAAGTGAAAACCTGCCAGGTAGCAGGACTTGCCCGCTGTATGGAAAAAGATATCGAACGCACATGGGAAGCGATCAAAAACGCCAATCACCCCCGTATCCACACGTTTTTGGCGACTTCTCCAATTCATATGCAATACAAGCTCCGCAAAGAGCCCGAAGAAGTGTTGGCTATGATTGAAAAGGGAGTAAAATTCGCAAGAAGCCTCTGCCCGGTGGTGGAATTTTCAGCCGAGGACGCCTCCCGCTCCGACAAGGATTTTTTAGTGAAAGCCGCCGAGACAGCAATCAATGCCGGGGCGACCGTCATCAATTTGCCCGATACCGTGGGCTATGCGATTCCAAGCGATTACGCGGAACTCATCGGCTACGTGATTAAAAATTGCCCGGTATCGGACAAGGCGGTTTTCAGCGTGCATTGCCATGACGATTTAGGGTTGAGCGTTTCCAATACCTTGGCTGCCATCGGGGCGGGCGCAAGACAGGCGGAAGTCACTCTTTGCGGTATCGGGGAACGGGCGGGCAACACGTCCCTGGAAGAAGTCGTCATGGCGCTCAATGTGCGCAAGGATTTGTTCCATTTGGAAACCGGCATTGTCAAAGAACAGCTTTTCCCATCCTGCCGCCTGCTTTCCATGATCATAGGCAAGCCTATCCCCGCCAACAAAGCCATTATCGGGGGCAATGCGTTCGCCCACGAATCAGGCATACACCAAGACGGCATGCTCAAAAACCGTGAAACCTATGAAATCATGACTCCGCAAAGTATCGGACGGATAAGTTCCGACATTGTGATAGGCAAGCATTCAGGACGCAATGCGGTGCGCAATAAATTGGAAAGTCTGAACATCACCAATTTGACGGAAGAACAGTTCGAACAAATTTTCAATGCCATAAAAGCCCTTGCGGACAAGAAGAAAACCATTCACGACGAAGACATCGAATCCCTTGTCGTCGGCGAAGTCTACCGCATGCCCGACAGTTTCAAACTGCTTTCCGTTTCCGTGCACAGTTCTACGGATATTTTGCCCGCTACCGCCGCCATTTCTCTGGAAGTCAAAGGCGAGATAAAATGCAGGGCGGGGCTCGGGGTCGGACCTATCGATGCCGTGTTCAATGTCATTGCGGATATTCTGGAAAGAAGCCCCGAAGTGGAACGCTATGCCGTCAATGCCGTAACCGGCGGAACGGACGCCCAGGGCGAAGTGACCGTCACCCTTGCCGAAAACGGCATAACCGTTACGGGACGCGCCTCCCATCACGACATCATCACCTCCAGCGCCAAGGCTTACGTTGACGCGATGAACCGCATAGTCCGCAAAGAAAAGGACGAAAATTACTAGTTGCAAGATTTTGAAAAATCAATAAAATATATACGTTATTCCGAGCTGCAAAAGGAGATTAGAATGGCTCATACCCTTGCTCAAAAAATACTGCAGATGCATACGGACGAAGAAATCCGTGAAGCAGGTCAAATTGTACGTTGTAAAGTGGACTTCGTTCTTGCCAATGACATCACGGCGCCGCTGGCGATCAAATCATTCAGGCAAATGGGCGCGAAAGATGTTTTTGACAAGGATAAGATCGCTCTTGTCATGGACCATTTCACTCCTCAAAAAGATATTGATTCCGCAAACCAAGTCAAAGGAACACGCGAATTTGCACGTGCCTACGGTATCACCCACTATTACGAAGGCGGCGAAGCGGGGGTTGAACACGCCCTTTTGCCTGAACAAGGACTTGTGAAACCGGCAGACATCGTTATCGGCGCCGACAGCCATACCTGCACATACGGCGGACTCGGAGCGTTTGCCACGGGCATGGGCAGCACGGACATCGCCGGAGCCATGGCGCTTGGCGAAACATGGTTTAAAGTCCCCCCGACCGTTCGCGTCACCTTTAATGGCACCCTGCCTGAATATGTGGGCGGAAAAGATTTGATTTTGACCACTATCGGAAAAATCGGCGTTGACGGCGCGTTATACAAAGCCCTGGAGTTTGACGGCACAGCCATTGAAAGCCTTTCTGTCGAAGGCCGCCTCACCATGGCGAACATGGCGATTGAAGCAGGCGGAAAAGCCGGGCTTTTCGCTTCCGACGACAAAACGCTTGAATACTGCAAAGCGCATAACAACCCGAACCCTGTGCGTATCGGCGCGGATAAGGGCGCCAGCTACGAACGGGAGCTTGTTTTCGATGTGAACGGCATGGAACCTGTGGTCGCCTGCCCGCATTTGCCCGAAAACGTGAAACCCGTTTCCGAAGTGGGCGAATTGCCTTTGAACCAGGTTGTTATCGGTTCATGCACAAACGGGCGCATCAGCGATATGCGCGAGGCGGCAGCCATTCTTAAAGGCAGAAAAGTAGCCAAAAATGTCCGCTGCATCATTTTGCCGGCAACGCCGACAATTTGGAAACAAGCCATGAAAGAAGGGCTTCTTGAAATCTTCATGGACGCAGGCTGCATTGTCGGACCCGCCACCTGCGGACCCTGCCTTGGCGGACATATGGGAATTTTGGCGGACGGCGAACGCTCCCTTGCGACGACAAACCGCAATTTCAAAGGACGTATGGGAAGTTTGCAGTCCGAAGTTTATCTTTCTAATCCTGCTGTCGCAGCCGCAAGTGCGGTTCTTGGCGTCATCGGCAGTCCAAAAGCATTATAAGAAGCGAGGAAACAATGAAATATCAAGGAAAATCCCATAAAGTGGGTGATCATATAGATACCGACGCTATCATTCCCGCACGGTTTTTAGTGACGACCGATGCCAAAAAACTCGGGGAAAACTGCATGGAAGGCTTGGAGCCCGATTGGATAAAACGCGTGAGCCAGGGCGACATCATGGTCGCGGGACGCAATTTCGGGTGCGGCTCCTCGCGTGAACACGCTCCCGTCGCCATTGTCGGAGCCGGCATGCCCATAGTCATCGCTCACAGTTTTGCGCGCATTTTTTACCGCAACAGTTTCAATATGGGCTTGCTGCTGCTTGAAATAGGCGACGAAGTGGAAAAAATCGGCGACGGCGACAACCTGGAAGTGGATACTGACGCGGGGCTTATCCGCAATTTGACGACCGGCATTGAAATTCCTTTCCCTCCCCTCCCTCCTTCGATGCAGGATTTGCTGCAGCGCGGCGGGTTAATTCCTTACGTGAAAAGCAGACTGTAAAAAATAGAAAAAAATAGGGATAATTTCCCTATTTTTTTTGTTTTCACCCTATTTTTTAATGGCTGCTTACCGATTAAGGTAGTTAACATATTTTTTGGAGGCTGTATGAGGCTATCAGTTAAATTATCCCTTGTTTTTAGCTCTATTATCTTGCTGTTAATAGTGCTTGCAGGTATTTCATGGTATAAGATCAATGACATGCAACGCATGAAATATCTTATTACGGAAACAGAAGATGCGGCATCACAAACGGCGCTTGCCAAGGAAGTCGCCATTCTTGCCGTTTCCAATGATGACCCCAGTTATTTTAAACAAATTAAAGAACACATTACCAATGCGAGCAGCCATGCCGCCAATGTCCGCAAATTCGCCAAAGCGGAATCAACTGTTAATGCTGTTACAGCCTACGAAAAAGAAATCAGCCAGCTCATTGTTTCAGTCGATACCATGATCAGTGATTTCAACGAGCTTTCAGAACATACCAAAGTTATCAACAGCGATTTTGAAAATCTTGAACAACAAGTCGCAGCAATTATTAAAGAAGAACAATCCCGCCTTATCCGCGGCGGAGCAGCCAATTTGGTCGCCATTCAGGCCATCCATACCAACATGCTTGAAATCGAAGCCCATTTGGAAGCGTATTTGCGTATTTCCACGCAAGAGAATTTGGACGAATTTCTTGAGCACATGGAAGAATTGGAAGGGTTTGCCGCCATGTACAGCGACAGAAGCGAAAAATTCAATGACATATGCGGCAATATTTTGATGTATGTGGGCGATTTGCAGCAATTCATCGAATTTGCCCAGGATTTCCAAGTTTCCGTTGCCAAAGAATCGGAACAATTGGATGAACTTGGCAAGCTCGCCCAAAATCTTTCCCAAGCCGTACGCCAACAATACGACAACGTTAAAAACAGCGCCGTGACCACCCTGTATACAACCGCCATTTTAGCCGTGCTGCTTGGCATTGTGCTTACCATTTATATCAGCAAGTCCGTTGCGAAACAGCTTGGCGCCGACCCCGGCGAACTGGTAAATCTTGCGGACAGAGTCATTGCCGGCGATTATGAAGTTGATGACGGCAGCAAACATATCGGGGTATTCAACAATATTATCCTCATGGTTAATAAAATGAAAGAAACCCTTGAGTTTTCACAAGAAATTCTTGCAAGCCTGCCGACACCCACCGCTGTTTTCGGCTCAGACAACAAGCTTAAATATGCAAACGCCCAAATGCTCAGTCTGACTGAAAACCAAAAGCCTCTGGCTGACTGCATAGGCATGACTTCCGGCGAATTTTTCTACCGCAATTCCGGCAAAGAAACACAAATTTCACTCGCCATCAATTCAAGGGAGGCAAAAAGCCTTTTGGCAGCCGAATACAACCCGCTGAAAGATAAGACCTATTATGTGGACGTTGCGACAGAACTCATCAAAGATAAGGAAGGCAACATCACGGATGTGATCACCGTATGGATAGATGTGACCAACCAAACATTGGCAGCCCAGCAAATCGAACAAGCCCACCATAATATGCAGGATGTTGCGAAAGAATTGGAACAGGTCGCCGCTATCGCTTCCTCCGCTTCCGAACAGCTTTCCACTCAAATAGAACTTTCCGAAAACGGCGCCCAAGACCAAGCGGACCGTGTCGCCACAACCGCCACCGCGCTTGAAGAAATGAACGCAACCGTTCTTGAAATCGCCAGAAACGCAGGCTCCACCGCAGACAGCGCGGCAACAGTCCGCTCCGAAGCGCAAGCCGGTTCGGAATCAATGCAGGAATGTGTGAAAGCTATGCGGGACGTACGCGGCGAATCCCTGAAACTCCAAACGGAAATGGGTATTCTTTCCGAACATGCGCAAGCTATCAATGAGATTATGAACGTGATTTCCGATATTGCCGACCAGACAAACTTGCTTGCTCTGAACGCCGCTATTGAAGCCGCACGGGCAGGTGAGGCCGGACGGGGATTTGCGGTTGTTGCCGACGAAGTGAGAAACCTTGCCGAAAAAACCATGGCAAGCACCACGGATGTGGGCAATGCTATCGCTTCCATTCAGAAATCAACCATTGACAATACCCATCTTGTGGCGAACGCCGTAGAAAAGATTGAAAAAGTTACCGAAATGGTAAGCGACGCCGGCGAAGCGCTCCTTGGCATTGTAAAGCTTGCCGACACAACCGCCGACCAGGTGCACGCCATTGCGACCGCTTCGGAAGAACAATCCGCAACCAGTGACGAAATCACCCAATCCGTTGACAGTATCAACAGCATTGCGAAAGAAAACGCCCAAAATATGGCTGAAGCAAAACAGGCTGTCAATGAAGTGGTAACGCAGTCACACGTTCTTTCCAATCTCATTATCAAATTGCAAGGCTGATTATAAATAAAACAAATCGATAAAAAGGCATTAGTGATAATGCCTTTTTATTTTTTAAAAACAAAAAGAATACAGACAAAACCTATAATAAATTTGTTTTATTATCTAATTTTATCAATATGTTATTGTAACATTAAACCATTTTAAAAGGGGGCAGGGGAAAGATTTTCGGAAAAGTTTCCCCCTTAAAATTTAACGTTCATATATATAATTCCTGATATTATAAGGAAATGCTCCTGCCGCATCGCATACTTCGCTCCTTTTTCCCGCCGGGCATATCGTTTTCATTTCGCCTGCCTTCAACAATCCGCCGCAAAAACCGCCCCCCGCCCAATGCTGAAAGCATTTGAATGCCGTTTTGCGTTCAATACGGCAAAAACGAAAGAATTAAAAATCACTTCCTGCAATAAAGCATGCTTTTCCGCTTGCAAAATTTTTTAAATCTTCTAAATTAAAGATACTGTCACTTTTAATTAGGAAACGTTATGAACAATGCAGCGGAAGTCAAATCCCAAGCGAATCAGAGCAAAAAAGACGGCTCACTGCTTGTTTTTCTCGGAGCTTTATGTTTCAGCGGTTCCGGAACCATACAAGCCTTGGCTCCCGGCGAAGCGACCCCTTTCATTGTCGGGGCGCTGCGGCTTTTGGTCGCGGGGCTGTTCCTTATCGCATGGTGTCACGGCAAAAGACTTTTCCAACCTTTAAAAGCCGATTATTTTAAATTGCTTCTTTCCGCCTCGGCTTTGGCAGGTTTCCAAATCACGTTTTTCCTCGCCGTGCAAAAAGCCGGCGTTGCGGCGGGAACTGTCGTCACCATCGGCACAACGCCCATAATGGCGGCTGTTTTCGGTCTGCTTTTTTATGGGGAAATCCCGTCTAAAAACTGGTATGTCAGCACCGCCATAGCTATTTTCGGGCTTGTCCTGCTCAACCTCAACGGGGCTGAAACGTTCAGCGTGAACGCATTGCTCTTCCCGCTGTCCGCAGGCACGATTTACGCTTTTTACCTTTCCCAGTCAAAAGATTTGGTGCGGGAAAGCAGCCCGGAACTGGTGATGACCTGTCTTTTCCTCATAGCCTCATGCCTGCTTATTCCCATATGGTTTTTCTTTCCCTGCGCATGGATTTTGAGCGTACGCGGCATTACCGTCGCTCTGGGGCTCGGCATTCTGACAACAGCCCTCGCTTACTGCCTTGTCATGACGGGTCTGAAAAACTGCGACACCGCCAAAGCCGCAACCCTCAGCCTCGGCGAACCTCTCGGCGCAGCCGTTTTGGGTTTTGCCGTTTTGCACGAAGTCCTCAATCTTTGGAGTTTAATCGGAATAACGGCAATATTCGCAAGCGTTCTTATCCTTGTGTATCAGCCCGGAAAGAAAAATATTTAATTTTTGCACATTTTTCTTGACAGGGTAAAAAATAACCGATAAGTATTTCGCATAACATTTTAGACCTAATGGACATTGTTCTGTTGGTTTTGAGGAGATAATATGAAGAGTATCAAAATTCTTGCGCTCTTGTTTATGGTAGTTTTTGCTACTGCATGTTCTAAAACTGCACCTGTTGAACCAACCGGACAACAAGATTTGGCAGCTATCGATGTAGCAGCACAACAAATCACAGACGGTATCATCTATTTTGATTTTGACAAATACGACATCAAAGACGAATACCGCGAAGTTCTCAACCAAAAAGCAGCGATTATGCGTCAATTCCCAAGCATCCGCGTTAGAATCGAAGGTCACACCGACGAACGCGGAACACAAGAATACAACTTGGCTCTCGGTGAACGCCGCGCTAAAGCTGCATACGAATATCTCGTTCTCTTGGGCGTAAATCCCAACCAATTGGAAATCATCAGCTATGGTAAAGAAAAACCTGTTGTTGACGGTTCCAACGAACAAGCATGGTCCGCTAACCGCCGTGACAACTTCCGCGTTATCGCACGCTAACGGCTAAAAATAAAAATTTCGGGACGTAGCGCAGCTTGGTAGCGCATCTGATTTGGGATCAGAGGGTCGCTAGTTCGAATCTAGTCGTCCCGACCAGTTGAGAAGGGAAGTCATACGGCTTCCTTTTTTGATTTACCTTTTTTCATGTTCGCAAATTTTCGGAACGAACACCAAGAGACAATGAAACAATTGACATATGCCCTTTCTTCTTCCACAAGAAGCACCTGCCTGCTTTTTATATCATTGTACCGGTTCTTAACGTTCTTAAATTGGTGAACAAACATACTCTGCTCATTGCCGGATTATGTTTGTGTTAGCCAAGCCGGTAAATAAAATTTTCGGGACGTAGCGCAGTCTGGCAGCGCGTCTGCTTCGGGAGCAGAAGGTCGCTGGTTCAAATCCAGTCGTCCCGACCATCTCAAAAAGGAAGTCAACCGACTTCCTTTTTCTGTTTAATCCAAATCCACTCAATCACGTATGAGGGTCTTTGATTTACCATTCCCCCGTATTGAAAATCATTGCCTGCTTTTCACCACATTCTTCGGCACACGCTTACCTCGTACACTTCCCCTTGCTGTCCTCCAAAGCTTTTGGCATGCCTATTCAAAAATGATGTCAACAAGTTATTATACATGACAGAGTTACCCAATGCAAAACGTTTGTTCATATCGGATAATACACAAAACGTTTTCATAACGTGAAGTTAAGAATGATAAAGTCCGATCTTCCTCCGCCAATCAATCCGCTTGAGCATGATTAACGCAAAAAAAACAGATAAAAACAAAGACTGAAAACAGCAAAACGCGCTTTGCAGAACTCAAGAATTCACGCCGTTATAGCATTAAAAAACTTTTTCATATACGCCATTGCCTAAGAATTTTATAAAGCCCCTATCCCGCAAAAATTGCAGCTGCTGCCGTATTTTTGCTTTGATATTCTTATTTTGCGGAAATTTTTTAAATAACACAGCCTCAAATTGATAAACATCGTTTAATCGAAATACGGCATTCAATCCGGTTATGCATTTTAAAACTTCAAAAAACCACCCTCTTGCGGCAATATCGTCAACATCAAGCAAACGGGCATACTCCGCCTGACTAAGAACCTTTTGTTTCGGAACAATCTTCCCATCGGAAACAACCGCGATTCTGCCTTGCTCCGGAATTTCCGAAAATAAGATATTACAGCCTATCCAGCCCGCTCTCCTGGCGTTTTGCGTCAGCGCATTCCTTTTTTCAATAATTTCAGGGCTGAAAAAATGCTTTGGAACAAAAATAAAATTCACAACGGTCAATGGAGAATCAGCATATTGCATAAAGAAAAAATCAGGATTATTGTTTGCACATATTCTTTCAATCATTTTCCCATAAGCACCGTCAGGAATTTTATTTTTAAATGCCTTACCGCTGCTTTTTAATTCATATTCGCTCAAACACTTTGAACATTTATAATCAGAAACCGGACTATTGTTTTTTTGCTTTTCAAGGTGAGCGTTTCCGCAACGCGGGCAATACATATTTTTTTCAACCCAATTTTCACTCATAACCCGCGCTTTTTGTGAATTGGACGAATAACGGCTGTCAGAAAACAAAAACAAATCCATCGGTACTCCGTAATGATAACATCATAATCAAAAACACTGGCGGCGTGATACAAATAAAAATTTCCTGTCCTGTCGTGCCCTTTTCATCTTCTCTTGCCATTTCAACACACCAAAAACACAGCTTTAGAGAGCTGTAAAAAACCACCTGCTGAACAGGTGGTTTAATTCGATAACCTCATAATTTTCCGCGGCAACGCAAAGCCGTATTCATTCTGGCTGCGGCACCATATGGCATAAAACAGTCTTCGTATCCACCTTACAGCACTTTTTTACCGCCGAGGTAGGCGGCACAGACACGTCCGTGCAATTTTCGTCCCAAGAAAGGCGTATTGGCTGATTTTGAATAGAAACTTTCCTTATCCGCCGTCCATTCAATTTCCGGGTCAAAAAAGAAAAAGTCCGCAACATCGCCTTTTTCAAAACCATTGTAAGGCAATTTAAAGCGCTTCGCAGGATTTACGGTATAGGTTCTGACAATATCCTCCTGCGTCAAAACGTCCTCGCGCACGAGCTGCCAAAGCAACGTCAGGGCGGTATCCAGTCCGCTGATGCCATTGGGCACCATATCAAGGGGATTTTCCTTTTCATGTTCGGCATGGGGGGCGTGGTCCGTTATCATGCAGTCGATAACTCCGCTCTTCACAGCTTCGCGCATGGCGAGCACATCGTCCCAAGTCCGTAGGGGAGGATTGACTTTCGCATTGGTATTGTAATTATCAACGGCATTTTCATCAAGAATGAGATAATGGGGGCATGTTTCAGCCGTAACGTCAACGCCTCGTTCCTTCGCGCGTCTTATGAGCTCCACGCTTTTACGGCAGGAAACATGGGCGATATGCACGGGCAAATCCAAATATTCGGCAAGCATGATATCGCGCCCGACCTGCAAAGCCTCGCCTATGTCAGGCTGTCCTTTCACGCCCAGTTTCGCGGATAAATTTCCCTCATTCATATGCGCCCCGCGGGCAAGATAGGGGTCTTCGCAGTGGTCGATGAAAAGCATGCCGAGATCGCTTGCGTACTCCATAACGCGCCGGACTATTTCCGTATTGCACAGGGGCACGCCGTCATTGGAAACGGCGGTGCAGCCCGCTTCCGCCATTTCTCCGAGGGGCGCCAGCGCTTCCCCTTTCAATCCGAGGGTGGCAGCGGCGACAGGGTGCAAAAACGGTCCGAACGGGTGCGTATTCCGGGCTTTTTCAAGCATATACCGTGTTATTCCCGCGTTATCATTTACCGGGCTCGTGTTAGCCATGCAGAACACATGCGAATAACCGCCATGCAAAGCCGCCTCCAAGCCCGTATCGATATCTTCTTTCCACTCCATTCCGGGATCGCGAAAATGCACATGCACATCGATAAGACTGGGGAAAAGGATTTTTCCCGCCATATCGCAAACGGAACAATTTTCCGGCGGGCTCATGTTTTCCGCAAGGGCGAGGACACGCCCCCCCTTGTTGCCGTAATTCTCACCATAATTTTGATACGTGCCGCAAAAGCCGTCCTTTTCATCGAAAACAAAACCGTGTTGCGCATTTTCTTCTGCATTTTCCGTCACAAGCAAATCAACGGTCTTGCCTAAATAAAGGGCATTTTTAAATAAAATCATTTCCTATTCCCCCACCTGCGGATTAAGCGTCATATCATCATTCCTTGTGCCGTAAAGATATAAAACAGCCATACGGGTAGCGACACCGGCGGAAACCTGGTTCAGCACCAAACTATCGGCACAGTCGGCGATTTCGGAAGAAATTTCAAGCCCCCTGTTCATAGGTCCCGGGTGCAGGATTTTCGCATTGGGCTTTGCCTCCGACAAGTGCCTGCGCGTCAGACAATACCGGTGCGAATAATCTCCCAAATCAGGCAAGAGCCCCGCCGCCTGCCGTTCCAGCTGCAAACGCAGGCACATCACGGCGTCGGCTCCCTGCACAGCCTTGTTCAAATCGGAATAGACCTCAACGGGAAAATTATCCAGATAGCGGGGCAAAAGCGTTTTAGGCGAGCAAATGCGCACATTGATACCGAAACGCGTCATCCAATGTATATTGGAACGGGCGACGCGGCTGTGATTGATATCCCCCAAAATAAGGAGGGTTTTACCTGCAAATTCGCCATTCCACGCTTCACGCAGGGAAAAAGCGTCCAAAAGCGCCTGTGTCGGGTGGGCATGCCAGCCGTCCCCGGCGTTGACCACGCTGCAATTCAGACGTTCAGCCAAAAACTGGGCGGCACCGGAACTGGAATCCCTGATGACAATGATATCGGGGTGCATGGCCTGCAAGGTAAGGGCTGTATCTTTCAGGCTTTCGCCTTTCTGCACGCTGGACCCGCTTTTTCCAAGCGCGAACGTGTCGGCTGACAAACGTTTCGCAGCCGTATCAAAAGAAAGTTTGGTGCGCGTGCTCGGTTCGGAAAAAAAGAGGGTGACCGTTTTCCCTTTCAAGGTGGGAACTTTCTTCACCGCTCTCAAATTCACTTCCTGAAAACGTTTTGCATTATCCAATATGAACAGAATTTCTTCATCGGATAAATAGGTTACGTCCAACAAATCCTTATGCCGCCATTTTTGAATAGCCATATCAACCCCGCGGTTCTGCAAATCAATATGAAAAGGCTACTGTATTGCAGCCTTTTAGTAAAGAAAAAATTTTCCGTTTTTTTACGTGCCGTTTTCAGAAAAATCATTCCTGCAGCGAAGCGAAAACCGGTTCAAACAAAGGAGTCAGCAAAAGCGCCCCCTCTTCGCTGAAATGGTCGTCATCCCAATAAAGAGCCGTTTTCCCGCGCACAACGTCATAAGCTGTTTTTTGAGGATTTAACAAATAAGGCGTCGGGTCCAAAAAATAAACATGCGGAAATTCCCCTGTCAATTTCTTTAAAAGCGCCGTTATTTCTTTTGTCCTCTCCTGATACGCCGCAGCAGATTCGCCTAAAATACCATTAATCCTGTCCGTACTCAAACCGAATAATCCGGAAAGCTTGTTGGCGGAAGCGGGAACATAGCCGGCAGCCTGCGGCGCCGGACCGACCAGATAAATGGTTTCCACCCCATTTTTCCGCAGGAGCGATATGGTTTCTTTCAAACCGAAATACAAAACTTCCAAGGGGTCTTCACTTTCAAAATCAAGGGATTTCAGGCTGAACCTCGCCACGGAATTTTTTCTCGGAATATCCACTCCGTTGATATAATAATCATACCGGTATGCGATAACGGCAGTATCAAAGCGTGTTGTTTCCGTTTGTTCCCTGAACCCGTCGAAACTTTTCCCTATGTTTTTTCTGTCCGCGATGCTTCCGTCAAACGTATACGTATGATAGGGCATGATATTGACATTCGTTGAAGAAACACGGTATTTTTCCCCCAGCTCCCGCATGAGCGGTCTTAAATGCCCGGAATGGCTGTCACCGATAAGCAATATCGAATGCGCGGAATTATCCGCCGCATATTCGGCGGGAAGTTCACGTTTGGTATACGCGAACCCGTCGTCAAAAGACAGGGTGAATTTCAAATTGTTGATAAATAACAATACCAAAGCAAAAGAGCAGGCAACGCCGAGCCAAAGCACACAGTGTTTTTTGAAAATTGGCTTTTGGCGTACGGGTTTTTCGATAAAACGCCAGGAAAAAGCGGAAACCAAAAATATTACGGCAAGTAAAACACAGCCGACTGCAAAATCAATATCCCTTCTGTAAAGCCAATTCTGATAATAAACCAAAATCGGCCAATGCCATAAGTACAGGGAATAAGAAATAACCCCGATAAAAACAAGGACCTTGTTCTTTGTAAGAGTGTCCGCAAAAACAGACTGCAAACGCGTTCCGCCCGCGATATACAAAACAGCGCCGAGGCAGGGGAACAATGCATAAAATCCCGGATACACCACATCGGCATAACCGATGATCGCCCCGAACATGAGCACTATCCCAAGGAAAAAACAAAACAGTTTATGTTTTTGCTCTTTCGGAGTCCAGCCGGTATAGGCGAGCAGGCTTCCGCACAAAAGCTCCCATGCCCTTGCGGGAAGCATGTAAAAGGTGAATTTCTGATTATAAAAAACAAAAACGGCGGAAAAAAGGAAACTCAGCAAAAAAAGCGCAGACAAGACATGGACGATTTTTATTCCGCTTATTTTTTTAATATATATATATATATTAAGGATAAACAAGAGCAAAGGGAAAACAAAGTAAAACTGTTCCTCGACACCCAGGGACCATGTGTGCAAAAGGGGCAATGTTTCCGCCGCAGGGTCGAAATAATTGGTATGCAAATAAAAATAAATATTGGGAACAGTCAGCAAAACACGCTTGGCGGAGCTGAAAACTTCCCGCCTTTCCAAAATATTGACCGAAGTGACCCATTCAAAAAGCACAATGCAAAAAACCATTGCAAACAAAGCCGGAAAAATTCTGCGTACACGGTTTTCGTAAAATTCCAAAAAACTGAACGTGCCGTCCGCAAGTTTCCGTTTGATAATGCCCGTAATCAAATAACCGGAAATCACAAAAAATATGCTGACGCCGACAAATCCGCCGCGGAAAAAGGGAATATGGGCATGATAAAAAATGACAGCCAAAACGGCTATCGCCCTCAGTACGTCTATATCCGATCTGTATTCTTTCGCCTGCATGGTTTCTCCTATCCGCCCTGTTTTTCATTTTCCGCTTTTTGCTTTGCAATCCGGGCAAAAACAGGTTCATATGCTTCCATATGCAGCATTGCTCCCTCATGGCTTAAATGGTCGTCATCATAATAAAAGAGGTTTTTCTCATCCATAACCGCAAACTGCCGGGTATCCGCATTCAGATAGTAAGGGCTGATGTCCACAAATTCAATCTGCGAATACTCTTCCTGCAATATCGCGAAAGCCTCAAAAACATCGTTATTGCGCTGCCGGTATTCTGTTAATTTCTCGCCTAATTTTTCATTGATCTGCGATACGGGGTATTCAAAAAACAGTGTTAACATCGCAGCTTTATTGGGAACCATGTCTTTCGGTTCCGGCACGGGATATTGAATATAAATATGCTTTATTCCGTAACTGACAGCCTCATCGAGCATATCCCGCATGCTTTGCAAAAAAGCCTCTTTCGGAGCGAGCTTCTTATCAGGAATATAATAAATCGGAAATGCTTCATCCTGCGAATAATACCGTTCTTTGCCGTCGATTTTTTGCGAATAACGAAAAACAATGAAAAGATTTTCGCAGGAATACCGTTCAAACAATTCCGTCAGCCTGTTCCACTCCATTCTGACGATTTTTCCCCTCTTATAATTATATTTGGAAATAAAGGTGTTTTTCATTAATCTTTGATTACTGGTAATGCCTGTCAGCCGGTATTGTTCCGCCATTTTTTGAAATACGCTTTCTTCGGAAAACCTATGGCTATCCCCAATCAAAATGAAATCTACGGGGATTTTCCCTTTTACAGCCGCCTGCTTGGGAAAAGCTGTAAAACCTTGCGATCTGGAGTAATTGAAAATATCATATGACTTTCCGTAACGCATATACGTTGCCATGGTAAAAATGCCTGCGGCGCAAACAAGCGTGACAATCCACAATATTTTTCTGTTTTTAAACAAAGGAAGCTGGCGGACCGGCCTTTCCACGAAGCGCCATGACAAATACGAAATGAAAATGGTAAGAACAATCAATCCCCCTGCAGCAGGCAAGGTGATTTCCTTATAAAAAGGAAACGTGGAATAAAACACCAAAACGGGCCAATGCCACAAATACAGGGAATAGGAAATAACCCCGATAAAAACAAGGGCGTTATTATTGGTTACCGCATGAATGATATTGGCACGGTTGGAAAAAGCATACGAGGTTCCGCCCGCGATGTACAAAACAGCCCCAAGGCAGGGAGGCAAAGCCCAAAAACCGGGAAAAAGAACATTTCCGGACAGGACGATAGAGGCGAACATGATGCCGAGCCCCGATAAAATGCAAAAACTCTTCCCTTTTTGCGTCGCAGGCGTCCAAGCGGTATATGCCAGGATACTTCCGCATAAAAGCTCCCATGCCCTTGCGGGAAGCATGTAAAAGGTGAATTTCTGATTATAAAAAACAAAAACCGCGGAAAAAATAAAACTCATCAAAAAAAGCGCAGACAAGACATGGACGATTTTCATTCTGCTTGGTTTTCTGAGATATACTGTAAGACCAAACAAGAGCAGAGGAAAGATAAAGTAAAACTGTTCCTCGACACCCAGGGACCATGTATGCAAAAGAGGCATGGTTTCCGCCGCAGGGTCGAAATAATCCGTATTGGCATAAAAGAAAAAATTCGCCAAACCGAAAAGCGCACGGCGGACGGAACGCTGCAAACCTAAAATTTCGGGCATGCTCAAAAAATAATACAATAATCCCCAAAACACCATCAATACAGCCAAAGCCGGAAAAATTCTGCGTACGCGGTTTTCGTAAAATTCCAAAAAACTGAACGTGCCGTCCGCAAGTTTCCGTTTGATAATGCCCGTAATCAAATAACCGGAAATCACAAAAAATATGCTGACGCCGACAAATCCGCCGCGGAAAAAGGGAATATGGGCATGATAAAAAATGACAGCCAAAACGGCTATCGCCCTCAGTACGTCTATATCCGCCCTGTATTCTTTCGCTTGCATACGTTCTCCAACATTATCGCCTGTGCCGATAAAATATAGCATATACCCCTAAAAGTAAACCGCAAAATCAAGAAGTTTTCTAGACTTTTTTGTGTGTTAAAATCGCCACACTTTTACAGCGAAAAAGACATTGTGGCAAAAAAAACACAATGCGGCGATCTGCCAATTCTTCTCTAACATACTGATAATTATGATATAATACAATCATGTTTTTATGGTATGAAACTTGCAAAAATATAGTTACACAAATGAGTAATTCCAGACAAAAGGATTTCATATGCTTCAACAAACATTAATGCACGCAATCAATTACACAGGTATCGGACTTCATTCCGGAAAAGACGTGGAAATGAAACTGCTTCCTGCGAAAATTGACGCCGGCATTAGTTTCCATATACATACCAAAAAAGATGTTTCCGTAATCAAAGCAGACCCTTTCGCGGTCACAACCACGGAACTCGCCACAAGCCTCGGCAATGAGAAGGTCCATGTTTCCACGGTGGAACATTTGCTTGCCGCTCTTTTCGCTCTTGGCATAGACAATGCGGAATGCCACGTTTACGGAAAGGAAATCCCCATTATGGACGGTTCCGCCCTGCCTATCACAAACCTTATCAAAAAAGCCGGCATACGCTCCCAATACGCTTTGCGCAAAGTTGCGAAAATCACCCGTCCTTTTCTTTTCGAGGCGAACGGAAAAACAATCAACGCCCGCCCTTACGACGGTTTTTATGTCGACTACACCATTGATTTTCCCCATAAAGCAATCGGCGTCCAGCGCTTAGCCCTTGAAATCACCCTTGAAACCTTCGACGAAGTCGCGTCCGCCAGGACATTCGGCTTCATGAAAGAAGTGGAATACCTGCACAGCAAAAATCTGGCTTTGGGCGGTTCCCTCGCCAACGCCATCGTTATCGGCGACGAAGGCGTTGTCAACCCCGAAGGACTGCGTTTTGCCGATGAATTTGTCCGCCATAAGATACTGGACTTTATCGGCGATATGGCGATGTTCGGCATGCCTTTGCAGGGCGCTTTCGAGGTGCGCTGCTCCGGACATCAGCATAACAACGCCTTTTTACGGGAAATGTATACCCATAAGGACCAATATCTCAGTTTTGAAGAACTTATTCCGGAACAGCGAAAAGCGGATATTCCTTACTTGGGCTTAGGCACGGCAATGGCATAAGGCTTTCTGCCGGCGCTTTCCCCCTTCCAAAGAAACGGACCCCAAAATCCCCTGTAAGACCGACAACGCCGCCGATATACGGTACCATGCTTAACATCATGGACGCGGAAGTTTTTTTAATCGGGCGATACGTTTCTTCTGCGCACACCAAGCCGAAAAACGAAAAAAAAACGGTTGAGCTGTCCGCTTGGCAATGCCGCGCGTCAAGTTCAGCCGTCTTATCTTTCCTGATAGAAAACCGCTTCGTCCCGATTTGGGAATGTTTCTGTTTCCTGAAAAAAGTAGAGAGCAAGATTGGCTGCGAAGTTTTTTCCTCTTCCCTAAAAACAGAAAGCTACGATTGAATGGCGGAAATAATCGCAAGGGTCTGATTGAAAGCGATAAAAAGCCACAAAATGAAAATCGGAGCGAGGGCTAAAAACGTTCTTTGCCATGTCAGACGCAAAGCGTACTTCACCCCGATAAAGATATTGTAAATAAACCACACAAGACCGACAACGCCGCCGATATACGGCACTATGCTCAAAATCATGGGCGCTGAGGCATAGGCGATAATGCGCAGTGTCAGCGGAAAATCCGCCTTTTCCGGATTTGTGATGCGGATGGCGAGATAAATGAAAGCCGTATAGACAAGCAGCTGCAATATCATGATGAAAGGCGTGCTGATAATGAGCATGGGCAGGCTTTGCCCTGAAATCAGATTTTCCATGAGAGCCTGTTTTTGCGGGTCTATGTCGGCGGTTTTAATGATTTCCAGCACGTTCGGAGAAAGGAAATACGCCACAAGAGCCTGAAACACCCCGATAAGGGCGTAAAAACTTGCGGGGCGTAAGGATGAAACACGGCTGTGAATGGTGGAAAAAAACTCCCTGCCCCTGAACATGACCCGTGAAACGGTTTGCACCAAAGCCCCTAAAATTCCATACCGTTCCGGGTGTTCCCAAGGCACGTCGTCCGTCATCATCACATATTGCTGGGTCCGTTTTTTCGCCGCCTGCTCATAAGCCTGAAACTGCGGTTCCTGCAAAGGATTTTCAGAATTTTTAAGCTTATGGGGCATATCCTCTTCCGTAAGCGGAACGGGATCTTCGCCGTTTGCGCCGTTTGAACCATTTGCAGCGGAAGAGGCGGGCTTTGCCGGCGCTGCGCCTGAAGCCGCGGTTAAATCTTCCGCTTCATTCGCCATGTTTTCCGGATTGGGATTTTGCGTTTCATTATCCGCAAGCCCGGCTTGCGCGGCATTTAACGTTTCCTGCGCATTTCCAGCCGCTTCCGTGCGGTTCACGTCCTGTTCGCTTTCAAGGCAAATATCGGAAAGAAACGCTCCCGTTTCCGGGTCGCGGAAGCGGAATTTGTTTTGACACTTGGGACAAGTGGCAAGCGTTGCGGACTCCGGAATTTGTTTTTCATCCACATGACGCTTGAAATGACATTCGGGACAAGAGATAAGCATATCGCCCTCATACGTTATAAAGCTGACAAATAAGGATTATCAGTTAAAAGGTATTGCTGAACATAGTCTTTCACCCCCTCTTCCAAAGAGGTGAAAGCATAAGGATAACGGTAAGCGGAAAGCCAGTCCATATCCGCTTGAGTGAAATATTGATACTTGCCGCGCAATTGTTCGGGCATGGGAACATATTTCACCCGCACGGGTTTTTCCATTGCGGCGAAAACAGCGTTGGCGAGGCTGTTCCATGTGCGCGCCTGCCCTGTGCCCACGTTGAAAATTCCGCCGTGCCGATTTTCCAAAAACCAAAGAATCACGTTTGCGCAGTCTTTGATATAGACGAAATCGCGCTGCTGTCCGCCGTGCGGATACTGCGGATTGTCAGAGCTGAACAGCTGCAGGTACCCTTTTTCATTGATGGCTTCAAAGGCTTTGCACGCAACGCTCCGCATATTGTCCTTATGGTATTCGTTAGGACCGTAAACATTGAAAAATTTCAAACTGGCGACACTGTCAAGGCAATTGTTTCTGATACACCATAAATCGAACAAGTGCTTGGAATACCCGTACATATTGAGAGGTCTGAGCTTTTTGACCGTTTCCAGATCGGTGGAAAAGCCGAGCTCGCCGCCGCCATAGGTTGCGGCGCTGCTGGCATTGACCATATGCACGCCGTTCCTTCGGGCGAAAAGAAAAACTTCCTGCGTGTAGTGAAAATTGTTGCGCATAAGGAAATCAGCATCTTTTTCGGTGGTTGAGGAACAAGCCCCCATATGCACGATGCCCTGCACGTTTTTTATCGCGTCCGCCTTGATTTTTTGCAAAAATTCGTCCCGGTGCATATAATCGGCATATCTGAGACAGACGAGATTTTTCCATTTTTCACTGCTTGCCAAATTATCAACAATTAAAATATCTTCAACGCCCTTTCGGTTCAAAGCCCAAACAGCGGCGCTGCCAATCATTCCCGCTCCACCTGTCACTATATACATAACAACTTCCTAATCCGGCATTTTTACAATATTGAAACCGTTTTCACGCGGTCTTGCCTCAAGCTTGAACATGATCATGGTTTGCAGCAAAGGACGCCCGAAAAGAAAAGGCAAAGCCTCTTCCGGCGCGGCTTTTTTCTCCACGACCAGCTCACGGAAAGAACGGTCGAATTCAACTTTTTCAAGAAATTTTTGTCTTGCGTCGCTGTCTTCGTCAATTTTCAATGCCCATGGTCCGAGCTCTTCATACCCCACGGTCTCTTCATGGGTTTTGATAAGCTCCGTCCAATATCCCGGAGCATTGATAATCTCGCAGATTTTTTCCCGCTCAAGGCGCGGTTCGTTGCTGAGCTGCATAAGGGCTTCCGGTTCTTTGCAGTAAAAAGCCCGGCATTCTGCGGGGTGTTTGCCGTGCAAAAAACAGCGGTTGTTGCTTGTCAAAAAACGGCAGGTCCAATCATCGGGACGGGCGTTTTTTGCGGGCGCAAGCTTCACAAGTTCGGCAGGCAAAGGCACAAGCCTGTTTTTCATGTCGTCCCGCACAAGTTCACCCGCCCGAATGGTTACGACATCCTGAATCTGCAAAATATTTTCTTCAAACAAATAAGCGTCTTTCGTATGCAGGGCGGGTCCGCCCTTTCTGCAGCACGCGCCGCAATTCACACAGCTACTACTCATGGATTTCATCCTTGTTCCTCATATTTTAAACGTGCGATACGCACCCGCCGAAATTCTCTATGGGTTTCAAGCATACTTCTTTCCTGAATCAATTCATGGATTTCAGCCGCATAGAAAATTTTTTTCATAACGTCTTCTTTCGCCATACATTCCTTAATAAGATTCGTGCATAAAAGACGCCATTCGTCAATCTGTCTTATTTCCGCCTCAAGCTCATCAATCGTCGTCGGAAGAGAGCGGCTTAGGAAGGTCCGCATAGACTCCTTGGGCAATAACTCGTCTGGGTTTGGGTGTGTCATCTTTTCGTTCAGCCTTATCAATGCTTGGATTTGGCAATGTGTTGTACATGCGCCAGAAGAAGGGGTAATAATCGTTTAAAATATTGGGGTTGACCAGTTTTATGCGCGGACGGAGATACGCTGCAAGCGCATAGGCGACTGCCCATTCGGCACCGGGAGCCATAAACGGATCGTACAAATCCTCGCCGCGTTCCAAATCTTCCGTATATCCCAAATGGGCGAGGAAACTTGCCGTAAGCGGACAATCCTTATTGCTTTGCGCAAGGCTCATGTCCTGTCCGTTGACTTTCGCCCACAATGCCAAAAGGGCGGAAGTGGCTTTATTGCAAGGCGGAATGCTGTTTTTCCGGGCATTGCCGGATACGCCTTTCGCCGTGGCGGCATTGCCCTGAACGGAAAATTCAAGCCCTGCGAAATCCATGATCTGCGCCAAGTATTTTTGCTGTCCTCTTCCGTTCCATTGCCCTTTAAGACTTACGCTGCCGCTTGTGAACGCAGGCAAAAGGAAGAAAGAAGCACAAAGCTCCCCGTCGGAAGCAAGCGCGATTTCTTCAGGAATCCGCACAGGCTCATGCCGTGTGCTTATGCTGTTTTCCTGCATTGCGATAGGCAAACGGCAAAGGGCTATGCAGTCGAGAATATCTTCAAGATTTGTATTCCACGCCCGCAGTTTTTCATCATCTTTTTGCAGTTCCTGATAATATTCCGACATATCGAAGGTCACCGCGCTTTCCCAGAACGGACTTGCAAGAATGAGGGCGAAAACAAAATCCATAGGCAGCGCGGCGGGAACGCGGATTGTCTCGCTTATCATGCCGGAGGCTTCAATGCGGATAGGCAAGCCTTCGCTCGCGGGAATAACCTGCACGAGGCGGGCGTTGAACTGCGCCAAAAATTTCGCAACAGGGGCGAAATCTATTTTACAAAGCTGATTTTCACCGGTAATTTTAAGATGATACGGAAGTCCGAGGCAAAGGGCAAGGCAAATCCATAAGTTCTGCTCATCGCTTCCCACGTGGATGATTTTGTCGGAGCCGCGCTGCAGCCCCTTGCTTTCACGGCTGAAAACCGTGCCATTGTTTTCAAACCACAAATCACCGCCAAGCACATTGAGCGATTTGATAAGATGAATGAGGGAATCGGTCAGCGCCAGATTTTTCATGCAGGTTTTTTGTCCGCTTGCAGCCGCCAGCATCATATAAAAACGGGCTAAACGCACAGAAGCGGGAGCCTGCAAATCGACTTGCACGGGTATCGGCAGCGGCGCCAGATTGTACGCATGGTCATAATCGGTTTCGTCCACGGCTTTAATGCTTTGAACAAGCAGATACAGCTCGCGGGAAATTTTGGGATCGGGGCAGTATTTGTTCGTATTTTGTTCCCATGAGGTGCGGATTGATTTTTCCGTTACGGCGTCGAGGGATTTATATTGTATCATGCGTTCGATGACTTTCGCACGCTTGGCAATCAGTTTGATAATGCCGCGGTCCAAATCGCAGACTTCCAGCAAATCCGCCTGCTTGGGGCTGATTCTTTCTCTTTTCGCCCTGTCGTTTCTGTCGCTTCTGCCGTTTCTTTCATGCCTTTCATTTCTTTCAAATCTTTTATCATCGCCGAAACGGGCGGGGCGTTCCTGCCTGCCTTCATTTCTTTCGCGAAAACCTGCGGCATGTTCCTTATCTTTATGGTGTTCAAAGCGTGAACGGTTTCTCTCGCCGCTTTTTTGAAAATTTTTTTTGTGTCCGTCAAATTTATGGGATTTTCTTCCGTTATCATCAGCGGTACCGCTAAAATTACTCATATTCCGTCCTTCATAAAATTTAGTTGTGCTGTTTCCCGAAGCTTTATAAAAATAGCGTGAAAGTAAAAAATAAGCAATAGCCGAAAAATACGATAAAATTCTATTCCGAAAGGCTTTGCTCATTGATTTTTTGTTTTTCTCCTTTTCTGTTTATTTCCGCCGCGGGCATATCAAGAATTTTCGCTTGTCCCGCTTCAAAGTCCAGAGCCAGCCCCGGTTCGAGCGCTTTTTGTTTCCGCTCGGTCAAATTACGGTAAACAACGCTGTCGTGCCCATGGGTGAACAGCGTCAAATCACGGATGACAAAAGGTTCAGCCTGCCAATATTCCGCCGTTCTGTCCCTGATGATGACAAAATATTCCCGCGCCTTTCTCGCATTGTTTTTGGCAAGCTTGTCAGAACTCGCCTTTTCTTCAAAACGGCAGTAAACGAGCCAATCCAAAACGCCGTCCTTATCCCAGTCCAAATCGCCCAAAAGGCTTACGGTGATCCGCTCCAAACCCTGCTCCATAATGAAACCGTGGGAGTACATTTCCGTATCCGCATACTCGCTTTCAAGACCGGCAAACGTCCAATGCCTGCTTTCTTCAACACTGGGGTAACGGAAAGAAAGCGTCAATTTTTTATAAAGTTCCTTGCCGGTGAAAAAGCCCCATTCCTTATTGATGAGCCCGACAGGATTAAATGACGGCAAATCTTCGGTGATGATGCCATGCTTTGTGAAATCCGCCAAGAGCAGCGGCTTGATATTCTGATAACGGGTATTGTCGTAAACGCGGATTATCCCCTGCGATGAGGCGTTCGCCATGCAGGAGCACAAAAAAAACAGCATAAGGAAAAAAATATTTTTCATAACCCACCATAATTTTTAAAATGGAATACTTATTGCAAGTTGCACAATTAGTTTGTATTGTATGTCAAGAACATAACATTACTGATTTTATGAAAAATAGCAATATGACAATGAGGCGTTTTATGAAAAATTTTACATTATTTCAACATAATAAGAAAAAACAAAATATCATTCCCCTTTTGCTTGCGGCGCTTTTGCTTTGTTCTTGCTCAACAATTTCAAACACTGCGGGCTATGTTGCCGATAAAACGGAAGAATTTGCTTCCCCGCGGGAAGGCAGGCTCGATTTCGACCTGCAGGACGGTTTCCGTTTTTACAAAGCGGCGGAAATATATACAGGCGAAATCATCACCTATGTCCACCCCACCGCGAATTTGCCGGAAAAGCCCACTGCCCTTTTCGTGCCCCTCGGCTTGGTGCAGAACAGCCGCGACCATTATGCCGTTTCACAAGGCGTTTCAAGGCTTGTCTATGAAAACTTCCTTGCGGAAAAAACTTTTGCCGCACTGGAATATTCCGACTATACCGTTCCTTACCGCACGGAGCAAATGCTCCCCTATGCCCGGCAAAAAGGAGCCGACTATCTCATAGGCGGAGTTATCAATCAATATTACGACGGCACATCCGGCGGTGATTCCCGGTTCGCCCTGCAATTATTCGTTTATCAAGTGGAAACGGGTGATTTGATGTGGTCTTTGCACCACAGCGGAATACTTCCGCATAAAGCCGATTCCGATTTCGCGTTTTTCAAAATAAAAAACCGCATGCCCGTCAATCCCATGTCAACGCTCATCAGCGCGGTAAGCAGGGAGCTCGCCGTGCTTCTGCATTATTGGACCGATGAGAAATACATGAAGAAATGGGAACAAAGCCAAAAAGAAAAAGAAATTTTCGGCGACCCCGAAGCGTTTTAATACTGACGCGTTTTAATACGACTTTTCAGCCCGGTTTCCCGGCAAGCGCTCAACCGCTCAGATACGCAAACAAGAACGAAAAATAATCGGATAAAGAACAATATGATAATCGGAATAGGCACAGATATTGTCGTCATTGAACGGATAGAAAAAAATATCGCCCGCTTCGGCTCCGCTTTTCTGCAAAAAATCCTCACCCCTGCGGAACTTGCCCAAATGCCCGTGAATGCCAAACGACAAGCCGAATGGGCGGCGGCGCGTTTTGCGTGCAAGGAAGCCTGCGTCAAAGCGCTCGGCACGGGCTTCAGCGAGGGGATAGCGCCCGCCCATATTCAGATTTTGCGTGATGAGGGAAAAGCCCCCGTTCTCACGTTGCTTGCCAAGGCGAAAGAAAAAGCGGACAGTTTGGGCGTGACCCGCTGCTTCGTATCCTATTCCCATGAAAAAAATCATACGGCAGTCGCTTTTGTGGTCTTGTCGCAGCAATAATTTTTTATTCTCCCCAAAACCGATAAAAAACATTTTTACCCCAAAAATACCGAAAGCGCACGCGGCAGAACGGCTTTTATCTTTATGCCCGCAGCAGGAGCCAAGCCGGCGTACCGGATTTTTTCCATATTTTAATGTATGTATTAAAATGAAAGAAACAGCCCGATTTATTAAAACAGCCTAAAAAGGGCTTTTTTTTCATTATGCGAATAATTCAATTTTTATTGCGGATAATCTTCGTTTTAAGTGAAAATACAGGATTTTTTCCATAAAAAACGCTTTTTCGGTATTTTATTAAAAAAACGTATTTGCAACTAACACGCTATCTTAGAGAATTATCTTGACAAAAAGGCATTTGCCGTGTACATGACATTATTCTTGATAACGTTACAAAATAATAAGGAGATTGCTCATGCCGACTGCTGAAAATCAAGCAAGCCTTGTTGAGGTTTATAAAGAAAAAGCGACTGCGACTGCCTGCCAGGTTGCGGAGTTTTCCTCTTTTGAAGAAGCTATTCCCCATCTTTTGTCCATCATGGACAAAAAAGCTCCCTGCGAACTTTTATATGAAGAAGATGTGGAAAAAGGCCCGAACGGTCCGAACGGCTGCCCCACCAGAGTACAAAAAATCATTGCCGCACCTGAAATCGGTGAATATTACGAACCGTTGAAAAAGGCTTTTGAAGAAAAAGGCTATAAAGTGATTGACAGCAATCTCCGCCATTATACGGCAGGTATTGACATGGGCGTTGCTTTCGCCAAAAAAGGCATAGCCCAAAGCGGGACATGCATGATCAATGCCTATAATGAAGATACGCGCCTTGCGACCATGGTTTGCGAATTTTGCGTCCTTGTTTTGAAAAAATCACAAATCATGCCCACCGTGCTTTCCATGGCTGATGAAATCCGCAGTGAAATGAGCGGAAATCCCACAAATTACTTAACCTTTATTTCCGGTCCGAGCCGTACTGCGGATATTGAACGCGTCGGCGCCGTCGGCGTCCACGGTCCGTTGGAAATGCACATCGTTTTGTTGGAGGGATAAGATGAAAGACAACGTGAAAACCTCGAAAGATTATAAACAGGAACTGGAAGAAGCGCTCAACGACCAATTTTTAAGAAGAACGCTCGATAAATTCGCGGTAGACTACCGTATCAGCCGTGAAGCTGTTTTCAGCGAAATCGACGGTAAGGACATTATTAAAAAAGTTGCTGACGCGAAAGACGACGCCTGCCAGCACATGGAAGAATTATACGCCAAGTTCAAAGAAGAAGCGGAAAAACGCGGCGTTATCGTGCACCGTGCCAAAGACGCAAAAGAAGCCAATGAAATCATTGCGGAAATTGCGAAAAAGCACGAAGCGAAAAAAATCATCAAATCCAAGTCCATGACGGCGGAAGAAATCCATTTGAACCATAGGCTTGAAAAAGACGAATGCGAAGTCACGGAAACGGACCTTGGCGAATGGCTCATCCAGCTCCGCCATGAAGGGCCTTCCCATATGGTTATGCCCGCAATCCACCTGTCCCGTTATCAGGTTGCCGACGATTTAAGCAAAGTTACCGGCGAAAAATACGATGCGGAAGATATTCAGCGCCTTGTCAAAGTCGCCCGTGTGGAGCTCAGAAGCAAATTCATCGAAGGCGAAATAGGCATTTCCGGAGCGAACTTCTGTATTGCGGAAAACGGCACGTTCGGCATCGCTACCAACGAAGGCAACGCCAGAATGGTCACCACCTTGCCTAAGGTGCATATCGCCTTGGCAGGGCTTGACAAACTTATTCCCGATTTTGAAACCGCTCTCACCGCTCTGACGGTTTTGCCGAGAAACGCCACGGGTCAGCGCATAACTTCCTATGTCACCTTCATCAACGGTGCCGGGGAATGCAGAATTGACGATGAAAACAAAAAAGAACTGCACGTTGTCTTTTTGGATAACGGCAGAACGGAAATTGCCAAGGACCCGCTTTTCAAACAAGTATTCCGCTGTGTGCGCTGCGGTGCCTGCGCAAACGTCTGCCCCGTGTTCAGAATGGTTGGCGGCCATAAAATGGGACATATCTACATCGGCGCCATCGGTCTTATCCTTACCTATTTCTTCCACGGCAAAGATAAGGCTGCCATTTTGGCTCAAAACTGCATAGGCTGCGAATCCTGCAAGGATATTTGCGCCGGAGGCATTGATCTGCCGCGCCTCATCACCGAAATCCGCAACAAAACGACGAAGGAAGCGGGACAGCCCATGCAAATCGCTTTTGTGGGCAAAATCATGCAAAACAGAAAACTGTTCCACAAACTGTTGAAATTCGCCCGTTTCTCACAAAAACCGGTCAAAACCCAAGACGGCTTCATCCGTCACTTGCCTGACGCCCTTTTCGGCAAACATCAGTTCAAATCTTTGCCGACTTTGGCGGATAAGGCTTTCCGTGAAATTTACGCCGAACACGCGTATACCTTGGAAAATCCGAAAATGCGCATCGCCCTTTTTGCCGGCTGTGCCCAAGACTTTATTTTCCCCGACCATTTGGTCGCTTTTATGAAACTCATGAAAGCCCATAACGTGCAGGTCGATTTCCCCGAAGAACAAACCTGCTGCGGACTTCCTCTGCAAATGCTCGCGCTGCAGGAAGTCGCCGCGGACATCGCCCGTCAAAACGTAAAAGCCATCGACGCTTCAAAATACGATTATATCGTGACCCTCTGCGCAAGCTGCGCATCCCATTTGAACCACAATTACAAAAACTTCATCGGCGATGAATGTGCGGAATTTTCTTCCAAAGTAAAAGATTTCTCTTCTTTCATGAATGATGTCGTAAAGCTTGACCCGAGCCTTTTCAACAAAAGTTCCGAAAAAGTGACCTTGCATATTCCTTGCCACCAGGCAAGAAGCCTTGGCGTCATGGAACAGCCGAGAAACCTTATCGCCCAAGTCGCCGACTATGCGCCGGCCAAGGAAGAGGCGAGCTGCTGCGGTTTCGGCGGCACATATTCCGCGAAATTCCCCGAAATTTCCAAAGAATTGCTCGGCAATAAAATCCGCCGTATCGAAGAAACGGAAGCGGAACGTATCGTTACGGACTGTCCCGGCTGTATCATGCAAATCCGGGGCGGTTTACATAAGAAAGGTAGCAGCGTGAAAGTAACGCATATCGCCGAACTTTTAGCTGATAATTTAAAAAAATAATTTGAGGAGGTCTGTATGAGTTTCGGTTTTTATGCTGTTCTGGCATTTATTCCCATTCTTATTGCTCTTATTCTTATGGTTGGTCTGCGTTGGCCTTCAACCCGCGCCATGCCGCTTGCCTGGCTTTCCGCCGCGGTGCTGGCATTTGCGGTTTGGGATCTTGACGTGATCCGTATCGCGGCTTTGTCCGTTCAAGGTTTCATCACCGCTTTCGGCGTGCTTATCATCGTTTTCGGCGCTTTGCTTATCTACTATACATTGCAGGCGAGCGGAGCCATGGAAACAATTCAGGCAGGCATGCAGAAAATCACTCCGGACCGCCGTTTGCAAGCCATTATCATCGGCTTCATGTTCGGAGCATTCATTGAAGGCGCAGCCGGTTTCGGCACCCCTGCCGCTTTGGCGGCTCCGCTGCTCATGGGCTTGGGCTTTCCTCCTCTTTGCGCCGCCATTATCTGCCTGGTGTTCAACAGCGTGCCTGTGACGTTCGGCGCCGTCGGAACTCCCGTCATCCAAGGTTTCAAACCCATTCAGGATATCGCTTATGAAGCGTTGAAAGTGATCGACCCGCAAGCCGTGCCGGCTGATGTTTACAATCACATCGGCGAATTCGTATCCATCATGCATCTTCCCATGCTTTTCCTCCTTCCAATTGGCATGCTCGGCTTCATGACCCGCTTCTTCGGCAAGAACAAAAGCTGGAAAGAAGGCTTCGCCGTTTGGAAATACTGCATAATGGCTTCCATTTGCTTCGGTATTCCTTATCTTATCATCGCTTGGACATTAGGACCTGAAATTCCGTCCCTTATCGGCGGTCTGCTCGGTCTTGGCGTTTTGGTATTTCTCACGAAAAAAGGCATATGCGTACCTAAGGACGTTTGGCTTTTTGAAGACAGAACCCACTGGGCTGCCGACTGGTCCGGAACCATCACCGCTGAAAACGTGCATGAATTTAAGGAACACATGAGCCAAGTCAAGGCTTGGATGCCTTATATCCTTTGCGGTTTGTTCCTTGTTCTCACCCGTGTGCCTCAATTCGGCTTGAAATCCATTATCACCGACCCTATGTTCAACGTCGGCCTGAGCAATATTTTGGGTGTTGAAGGCGTAAGTTCCTATATTGCGATTCTGAACCTTCCCGGAACCATTCCGTTTATCTTGGTTTCCATTATCACCATTTTCATTCATGGCATGATGAAAGATGATGAAATCGGCTCCAACAAGGTAAGCCGCGCTTGGGGAACAGCCATTGCCAAAATGAAAGCACCTACCATCGCTTTGCTTTCCGCCGTCGCTCTTGTTTCCATTTTCCGCGGAACAGACGCAACCACAGTCGAAGCTTTGATATATAACGGACGCGGCGTTTCCATGCCTCTTGCCATGGCTATTGAAATTTCCAGACTTACCGGCGATTCTTGGGCATTGCTCGCTTCCTATATCGGCGGATTGGGAGCATTCATCACAGGTTCCAACACAGTATCGGACCTTTTGTTTGCAAACTTCCAATGGGACGTTGCCCAAACCCTTGGCTACGATTACTGGCAAAGCATTTATATCTTAGCCGCTCAAGGCGTCGGCGGAGCTATGGGTAATATGATCTGCGTGCACAACGTCGTATCCGTATGCGCCGTGCTCGGCATGATCGGACACGAAGGCGCCATTATCCGCAGGACGTTCTGGCCTTTCCTCGTATACGGCATTCCTACCGGCATTATCGCTTTCTTGCTTGCCATGTAAGAAAACCATATCAATATAACAACAAAAAGCCCTTTCAAACCGAACGGGCTTTTTTGTTTTGGATTTTATTTTTCTTTTGGTTATGATTGTCCAAAAACCGGTATTACTTGTCACTGTACCGATTAAAATTAAAAAATCAGCTTATATGGGCAATCATATCATTCCGTTCTTTATTTATCTTTACACCGTTTTGATAAAGCTCATTCGCGGATAAATCAATTTCATCGTTCCAGCTTATGCCGTATCCGCCCTGATCAAGTTTGACCTGCTCAAATAAATGAGGAATTATAAGAAGATTTTCAAAAATATTCCATTTCTTGCATGCTGTTTGAATAGCATATTGTTTTTCTTCACCATTTTCAAAAACAATGAATAATATATAACCTGCAAGAGGTATTACTTTTTTTATTTTAGGAAACATAAAATTCTCCTGTCATTCCAATGGAGGAAGCATAATAAATTCCTGTGTTTTCCAAATGGTCAATAATTCTTTTTGATACGTTGTCGCCCATTCAATGACAAGTGCTTGTGCTTTTATCGGTAAATCCCCTTCCAGCATTTTTATCGTATTAATATCAAAAATTCCTGAATATTCACCATAAATAACATGAAAATGCGGCGGATTATGTTCTGCATTTTGAAAATACATTTTTATAATTAGTCCATAAAATCTTGCAATTACCGGCATACGTATCCTTTTTTTATTTGTATAATAATAGGTTATAAAACAAATAAAATCAAGCAAATTTTACTCCATGCTTTTTTTTATGGCATTCAGCCTGGCGTTGCAGAGGGTGAGGTTTTGCTCCAGTTCCAGAGTGTAGAGAAGCAAATCTTCGTTTGTTGCGTCTTGGTTTGTCCGCATGGCGGGCAGGGGAATTTCCTGCAGAAGGATTTTGGGCACGGGCTGTTTTACGGTTTCAGTCGTGTAGATCGGTGTTTTTGCGCAGGAAACAAGACAGAAGAGCAAAACGCAGAATATTTTTCGCATGAAAATTTCCTTATGGTCAGCTTTTTTTGTTAAAAATTCAAAACATCACCTGGTTAGGTTTTTTATCGAAACAAAGCGGAAATATACATTCGCTTATGCTTCTTCCGAGGATATGTTTTGCACTGCTAAAAAATAACGCTCTCATACTGCTGTGAAACGCGCTATTTTTGCTTTGTCAAAATTTCCAAAATGGCTTGCGGTATTTTTTGTTCTTTCCAAGTCTTGCTTGCTTCGTCCGTGCTTCGGGCAAGTGCCTGCCGCTTGGCTTTGGTTTGCGTTTCAAGTTCCCGCCTTTGCTTTTCCAAAAGCAAAAGCTGTTCTTCCTGCTTCCTGCTTTGAACCAAAAGGCTCGCCACGGCGTTTTGCTGTTTATCCGCAATCTGCTGCAAATTGGCAATTTGCGTGTCTTTGAGCTTGTTTTTCGCCTGAAGTGTTTCGATTTTTTCCTGCAAAAGCCAGACAATAAGCCCGGCTAAAGCAATAAAAACGAACTTAGCCATGATACTGCCATTGAATAAATACTTCATGCACATTATACCATTCCCTTGAAAAATTCCCGCACATCAAAACAAGGGCAAGCCTTGTTTGCAAACTCGTTATGACTAAGAGATGCCGCTCGGAGTGGCTTCCTGCCACCCACTCGCTCAAGCTCGTATTTTGTGCGAAAAATACTTCGCTTGCACTGCGTCACTTGGTCACTTTTACGCTTATAGTTTTGCTATACGTAAGTGCCAAGCACGAGAACCTCTACTCGTTGTAAGCCTTAACTCTTCGAGTTGTCTAACAACTGTACGAGGGGCTCGCACATCCTGTGCTATTTTATTTTTCATTGAAAAACTCTTTTACATCGAAACAAGGGCAAGCCTTGTTTGCAAACTCATTATGCCCGTGCAGGACGGCGTTCGGATATTCTTTTTTGAGTTTTGCCGCAAGGTTTCGCAAGGATTGAAACTGCTTATCCGTAAAATTGTTCTCCGCCCTGCCGTTTTCGTCAATGCCTCCCGCAAGGCAGATACCGATTGAATTTTTGTTTTGTCCCTTGCAATGCGCCCCGGCAATTTCAAGAGGACGCCCTTTTTCGATTTCTCCGTTCCGACGGATGACAAAATGATAACCGATTTCATCCCACCCCTGCTTTTTATGCCACATGTCAATTTCCGCCGCCCCGATGTCCTGTGTGGGTTTTGTGGCGGAACAGTGGATTATTATTTTATTGATTTTTCTCATTTGTTCCCAACGTTATGTAAAAAATACATTTTTTTGTTTTTTCGGGACACTTCCCAAACTTTTTTGCAGGGGGAAACTAACGGGGGCGAGCCCCCTTGCTTTCCCCCCTGCAACCCCGAGCAATGCCCCCTTAGCTCTCTTTCAAAAAAAGAAACAGCAAAGCTGTCCTTTTTTTGAGAGTTCGCTACAATTCTCACATCATGCCTTTTTCGGGCAACGTGTATCACTTATTCTTATAAGACGTGTCTTTGGTACTGCTTCGCGGGACGGCTTTTATAAATTTAATCAGCGTCTAAAAATAATCGGTTATTCCCCATCACCAAAATTTCTTCCGATTTTTTTATTGATTTCACTTTCGAGCCTTGTTTGCAGTTTTCCCGTGTATTTGAAAATGATTCTGTCCAGCCAGCGATTGATTCCGAAGCCGAAACATGCCAAATGGTGATTGATGCTCGCAAGGTTCAGCAAAATAAGCACGCACAAAAACAAATCGAACCAAAACGTGCCGTTGTATTCAAAACTTATGCGTTCCTGCACGGTCAAGTCGAACGCCTTGCAGGCGAAGCCCACAATCAAAATCGCCAAATAAAGGCTGACCACTTTCTTGAACCCTATCCACGCCTTGAACCATGAAAAACGCCTGTTCCGCTTGGCACGAAAAGCCCCCAGGAAGAAATCCGCAAAAATAAGATATTGAATAAGAACAAGCAAATACTCGCTCGCCCCGAAGTGATAGGAAATGAACGCGGCAAACGCCGATACGGAAATTTTTATTTCCACATCATGCATAAACGCCAAAACATACTCGCAAAAAAAGAACATAGCATTCCTGTGTGTAACGCGGTTGTTTTTTATATAAAAGAAATTTTATATTGTTTTTGGGAACAGTCCCCAAGATTTTTTAGTGGGACCTTGTCCCACACCCTAGAAAGAGGGGGACACTCCGGGGGATACTCCCCCTGTTTGTACCCCTCTTTCATCTCCCCGAACAGCCCCCCATTTCACTCTCTTTCAGCAGGAAGCTGACGCTTCCGCTTCCAGAGGGTGAAATCCGCAAATCAAAAATATTGCCGATATGAAAAACTGTACAGTAAAGCTGAACAACTTAATACGCATTACGGCAAACCTACTCAAACATGGCTGCCGCTTGACTTGCCACATCCTCAGCAAAAATCGCCTGCACATCCACGGCTTCCACCTCCGCGAGCGTTTTCGCCGTATTCAGCAAGTCCCGCACCCGTTTATAACGCCCCAAATACAGCCCGCGAACCGGGGCGAAGTCTTTGGCGTTTTCAACGATTTTTCGGGATAGCTCCGCCAATTCCACTTGCGAACCGAGGCTTATTCCCGTGATAGTCGGAATTTCAGCTTTATCAATTCCATTATCCGCCAGATACGCCGCGGCTTCGCTTTTCTGCACCTCGAAACTATCGCTTTCCGCTTGCGGGTAATTGGAATTTGACGTAAGCCTTGCATTGAGCAGTTCTTCCGCCTCGTGCAGTTTCACGGCTTTCAAATCGTCCGCCTTTTGCGCGTCGCTCTTCATGGGAGCGAAGCCTTTTTCATACCAGCCCCAGTCAACATCGGACTGTTCGATTTCGCTTTCCCCGCGGGTCAGCGTCCAGCCAAGCGACTTCGCAACGTCTTCGGAAGGCGTAAAATTTCCCAATTTATGATTTTCCATGTTTTCAATATAAAGCATTAACTTTCTCCTTGTGCGTAAAAGAAATAAGCACCTACACTCCAACAGCTTTGCGTTCTCAAATAAACCCCGCGCCCTTTGCTTACGGGAATTGTGGCTGTACATACAACATCGGCGGTTCCGCTGGCGCTGGTCATCCGTATATCTCCGCTTTGAGCAAATACCAAGGCGTAAGCTTTGGAAGCTATATTCGCAACTTGTCCGTAAACGGTAACCCAACCGTTTGCCGGGGCGGTATACGCTGCTGAATAGTCAATTTTATCATTATTAATCGGGGAAAACTGAATAAATATCTTTTTATCGAGATTCGGCATGCCAAGCCCGGAAATGAAACTGTCGGAAAGAACGTTCCGCAAATCTGAAACGGCTTTGCTGCTGGCGACGGTTTCCTCGCTTACGCTGTCAATGGCGGAGGAAATGGCGGACTTGTCGATTTTTTCGGCAAGGGCTGCCTCCGTTTTCGCATCGAGAAGGGTTAAAGCTTTAGCGCTCGCCCCGATATCCGACCGTTCCAAATCGATTTTATCCGTAAGCGATACCTTTGAAGCATGCAGACCCGCGTTATCGAAAGGCAGAACGATTTCCAGCCTATTTTCCTCCTTATGATAGGTTATCTGCCCTTTTCCGTCATTGCTGATATAACATTCAACCTGCAAATCGGTTAATTGTTCCGCTTTCTCTTTGGCAAACAAAGCCCACGTTTCGGCGTTTTCCGCTTGCGTTTCCGCCGTATCCGCATGGTTTCGGGAAAGGTTCGCCTGCTCCGAGGCTTTTTGCGCATGCAAAACAGCTTCATCACGAGCCGCGAAAAGTTCTTCCAATAAATTGGAAACATCGCGGGTATCGGTAATGTCAATTTTCAATGCCCTGCTTATTTCTTCATCAAGCTGCTGGATTTGCATGACAATCCTGTCAAAACCGTCATGCTCCAAAACTTTTGGATGAAACGCTCCGGCATTTTCAAGGTCGACAATCTGCGTTAGGGGAATTTTACGGTAAAGGGTCAGATATTCCCCTGTTTTTAAAGGTTCTCCCTGCAAGGGATATATGAAAACTTTTCGGTTCAAATCTACGGTAAAATTCGTTTTAACCTCTTCAATTTTCATACCTTTTTTTATAACGGCAAAAATATGCCCTTTTTCAGCCACTTGAAAAGGCAAAGGAAATTCCGTGGCAATGTCATTTCCTTGATAATGCTTTTTGCTCAGCGTGCTTGCAATAGTCATGAATGCTCCTCACCGCCCTTTGGTTCTAAAAATAATTGGGACCGCGCTTGAAATTTGTTTTTTGTACCGCCGCAGCCGCAGAATTAAGTCCGGAAAAAACGGTTTGAGCGGCTGCAAAAGGATTGGAACCGCCTTTGCTCCCCGCCTGCCTGACATACCCTTGCGCTTGGCTGTTGTAATTTTTCGCTTTCTGCCGTGCATGTTCACCTGCGTTTTGAGCGTATTCTTCGCCTTGGCCCGCCATGTCGGAAAGGACGGCAAGAGGGCTTCCGCCTGCAAGGTCGATATTCCCGGCGCCATATTCCACGGCTTTTTTACTTTGCAGCGCTTTTTGCTCCAATCTGATTTTTTCCTTTTCTTTTTCCCCGTCCAAAAGGGCTTTTCTGGCATTGTCTTCCGCCAACTTAGCATTTTGAAACGCTTGCTCCCGCTGCTGTTTTTCATGTTCCGCCTGCGCTCTTTGACCGGAAAGCGCATTCGCCGTGCCAAGAGCGGAACCGAGCACGCTTATGCCCGTGGCTATTGTGCTTGGTACACACATACTGGATTCCTCACCGTATAAAAACGTTTAAAAAGAGCCTTGCTCAATCCTGCGCGGATATAGTCCTCTTCCACAAAAAAACCTAAATACCGCACAAGGGAAAAGGTTTGATTGTTCCATGAAGCCGCGATATTCACGAGAATCGGATAATGCGTCAGCGCTTTCGCGATGATTTCTCTGCCGTGCCGCACAAGAAACCGCTTGTGTTTTGTCAGATACCCGCCTGCGAACCAAATTTCACCGACGCTTTTCCCCATATCGTTCAAAGGAGCCAATCCGCCTAAGCCGATGACCCGTCCGCCCTTTTCCCTGTCATGAAAAACAAGGAAATACGCCTCTCCTTCGCCTTTGAAGGCATGCTCCAAAACGTTTTCAAGAAGTTTTCCGGCGGAAATACGGTAAAGCTGCCACACTTCATAAATTTCATCCTGGCAGATGACATCAAGGCAATCTTCAAAATATTTTCCGACAGTCTCTTCTGTTGCGGCGATAAGTTCGTATTCGCCGTAACAGCCTGCAAGTTCCTGTTTTTCCATTATCCCCCCACCTGCACTTCGGGAAGCAGGGCAAGCACTGTCAGCGGCAGAGGCGCCTCGCTCATGATGCAGACATGATTTTGATTTTCATAATGCTGCGTAAGGTGCATGAAAACATAATCCGTCTGCAAATCGACCGCTTGCCCCGGTTTTTCGTTCCGCCTCCATTTCACTTCGTTCATCCGGGTAAAATCCGTTCCTATCTTCGCATGATTGGTATTTTGAAAATAAACGCTTATCCCCTGAATGCGCTTGCGTTTGCCGAGGGTGTTGGCATAGCCGTTTTCCGCTTCGACGGGCATGCTTTTCAGCTTTGCCGCATAAGGCAAACCGATCACGATGTCATAAGCTTCATAGCCGATGTCAATCCCTGTGATTTGCACGGTTTCCCCGTTTTTCTCATAAGAAAGGGTTCGGACTTTCTGCCGTGGGCAAACCGCCCCGTTGGCGATAATGGCGACTTCCATACCCTGCAAATGTTCAAGACCGCCCACATAGCGGATAGGCACATCCCGATTTTCTTTTGCATGATAGGAAAGCCCGCAATCCACGTAAAAAAGGGAAGAGACGGACACATCCTCCTGCGGCGTATTTTGCCGGTTATGTTCCATGCGTTCGAGAAAATAGTGTTTTTGTTCCCCGATTTCCCTTTCCACCACAAAAAAGACCTCATCGGCAGAGGCGCCCGGCAGCGAACAGACAGCAATGAATTTTCCCTGCGTATCATGCCTGTGCCATGCAAAAACTTCATGCTCGCGCAAAAACGTATGCCCAAGCAGGGCTCCGTCGTCACGCACGCACCAGATAACGGAATCAGGGCTTTGCTGATATGCCCAGTCGGTAATGGCGCGGTTTGCGAATAAATGCCCCGCAAGCACGGCATGGTCGGAACCGGAATAAGAATCCGTACCGAAATCATAGACCAAATCATGCATTTCCCTTTGCGTTCTGTTGATATGCAAAACACTGCTCCCGATGATAAGCGCGGGAAGACGGCTTGAACCCCGGTACGACTGCGGCACAAGAGAAATATCGGAAGCGGTAAGCGCCCCCGCATTGCTTTTGACTTCCCATTCCGTTCCGCCGGTGCCCACAAGCAGCGTACGCAAGGAAACCAGCCAGCTGATACGGGAAACCTCATTGCCCGCAATGCTGATTTCCATTGCGTCGTCCGCTTTTACGGGCGAAGAGCGCGTAAAGGATTCAAAATTGCCCGTGCGTGAGAACCAAAGGGTCTGCGGGCGTTTTTTCGAGCCTGCAAAAACAAGCCGCTGCTGATGAAAACAAACGCAGCTGGGATAATTGCCGTTAACAAAAGGGTTGTAGGCTTTAGGCGGGCAGTCTGTCATGTCGGGAGCTATGTTCTTAGCGTCAAAACGAGGAACAAGACTGCTGCCGATATAACCGTACTTGCCGTTTTTTTCTTGGTAAATACGGTATTCTTCCGCACCTGCGCATTGCTGCCAGCTGAGTTTCGGATAACAGGTCTGACGCAGATTTTCAGGACCCTCCACCGAACAGACGGCGCTGGCGAGGCTTTCTTCCCCTGCCTGGTTTATTTGCGTAACAACGAAAGACCATTGTTTCAACCCGTTTCCGTCGCTTGTTTTTTCCGATGAAGTCCGCACATCGTAAAGCCAAGCCCCGAGCCCCGCAGGCGGAGCGGCTTTGGGACTGAAATTAACCGCTTCCAGCTTCCAGTTGTCGTGCGCATAACGGCAAAGCTTATAGGGAGCGAAATCTTCACTGACCAGATAAACAACGTCGGCGCTTTGCACAAAGCCCATTTTTTTAGCGGTTTCATAACTGAAAGGCGTTGTGAGGACATAAGGATTTCCCGCTCCGTCAAGGAGCTGGCCCTCTTTGGTAAAAAAGGAAAGCTTTTTTTCAGACCACGCAAGAATATAGGTTTCCGCAGAAGAAAAAATAAAGGGCATGAGCCGTGTTTTGCCCGCAAGAGCGGCGAGATAACGCAAACCGCCGCGTTTGCTTGCTCCGCCATGGGGATGGACGACCATATTTTCAAGCAGGCTGCACCCTGTATGATACCGTGCCAAATCAATACGCACGGCAAGCGAGGGAGAAAGCTCACCTGCCGTGAAACTGCTTTGAAAACCATGAAACGCCATTATTTCCTCGCCTCCAGATATTTGGAACAGTATATGCCTGCCGCTTCTTCCCCGCAGTCTTGGCTCTTCGCTTTTTCAAAAGCGCGGTCTGCGATTTCCCGCAAGGTCCGCACCGTATCGAGGGCTCCCCCGAAGCTGAGGCAAAGTTCGCCTGCCAGCTGCCAGGCAAAGGCGTCTGTGAACAGACTATCCCAAACCCCCGGATCTTCACTGTAACTTGTACAGGTTAAAACGGCTTGGGGACAGGAGGTGACAATCGCTTTTGTGCCGTCGGAAATACGTTCCACAGTGTAATCATACGCCGGGGCGAAATGATTTCCTTTTTTGCCGGCTGCCGGGTTCAAAGCCAAAATCCGCATGCATTCTTCAGGGTATTGATAATAATGCAGGTTCCGGTAAAAAATATCATTTTCCAAAAAATGTTCCGCCGCTCCGCAGCCCAAAAGGGCGAGGGCTATCTCCTTTGTGGCGAAATGCCATGGGTACGCGCGCAAAGCGGAAGCGAGCACATAGGGAAATTTTACGGCGCACTGCCTCGCTTCCGTGCTTGCCTCGCCAAGGCTCGTGATTTGCGAAATGCCGTGTCCGCCTATGCGGCTTAATGCCAAATTGCATACATCGACTTGTGATAATGCCATACTGCCTCTTCAGGAAAAAGAGGGTCGCCCCTCCTTTTCTTTTTAAACTGTTTTTGCCGCTGTCATTTCCTACGCGTGCGCGTCAAGCACAAGCCCCGCGGTAAGGGCGCCTTTTGCGGCAGCTCCCTCGACTTCGTAAAAAACGCGCAAATACCTGCCCGCACGGGGAGGCAGGGAACCGAAACCGACGGAGCAAGGTTTTTCAATTTCCGCAAGGGGCAAAGGTTTGCTTGAAAGGATAGTCCGCCAGTCTTCTTCCGCAAGTTCGGCAAGAGGCTTGCCGCTGTCGGCGGACTGAATATGCACGGTTAAAGAAACCAAGCCCCCGAACCCCTCGACAATTTGCACGAAGGGAAAAACAGGCATGCCGCCGCCCTCCTGCACGCCGAGATCGAGCGTTTTATCGGAACATTGGCTTGTGCTGATTTTCTGAACATGGGAAAAAAGCAATTCTGCGTCCAAATACATAAGATTTCCTTTTTTGGATAGATAGGTTATCGTGTTTTGATAGGTTGTCATGTTTATGCGTATTCTGTTCCATCATGATTAAACAAGGCGTTCCTCATTATTATGCAAAGCGTCCACGCGGCGGACAGGCATGCCTAAGAAACGGGTCACGGGTTTGCCTTCGATTTGATCGACGGAAAGCTGGACATTGGCTTTTTCCATAGCCATGATGTCCAAAACGGTTTTGACGTCCCTGTTCATATACCATGCCATTTGCGCCTTGTTGGCGGAAGGAATTTTGTTTGCGGCGGCAATCATGAGGCGGATCAGGTTCGTGCCGACGGAAGCTGCCGAACCGTTGATAATATCCGCAAAGCTTGCCGTATCGATATTGCAGATCCGCACGGCGTAACGCCAGTCACGCAGGGAAAGCCCGCAATCCCATTTGAAATGGCTGCGATAGCCCTGATAATGCCCGCCATTGTCATCAAGCAGCGTCTGCTCGCCAAGGTCTTTGATTTGCAGACCCGCCTGCGAACCCTTCGGGAAAATGCCGTGCAGAGTATCCTCGCCCCAACCGCAAAGCCAGATTGACGTATTAGCGCCGCCTGTTCCGCCGAAATCAAGGACATTTTCCGCGCAGTCAAAGCCTGAAAGGGCGTTATAGCGGGGGCTGAGCCCCATGAACTTTTGCGGTTCCTCATGAATATCGCCATAAAAGAGGGTTTTCGCCATTTCTTGGTTCATCGCTTCCACAAAACCGGCTTCTTCGCTCATCCGCCAATCGGCGCTCGCACCGTTTAAATCCGCAAGGGATTTATCCACTTCCGCATACGCTTCCAGCATTCCGCACGTATCATCAATGCTTTTTGTGGTGCTTTTGCTTGGCTGGACGCCATAATTCAAAATACGCCATGCGGCGGCAGGCAGACCGGTGCGGACGGTGGTTCTGTGTCCTGTGGGCAAATTGCCCTCAAGCCAAAGGGCGTCTTCCAAAATTTCATTGGTTTGGGCCATGATTTCAACCAGTTTGGCAATCTTGCCCGTGTTGTCGAAACGCTTTGCCGCATCAAGCAGCGTTACTGCATTCGCGCTCATTTTTTTCTCCTTTGCAGAGGTTGGTGGTTTTTTCATTTCCTTTTTCGGACACGGGAAAAGCCCCTCCCTAACGGGGCTATCCGCCCGAAAAGGAAATGCTGCATGTAAAATCATCGTGTTTTGAAAATGAATGAAGAGGATACCGGTTTGAAAATCAGCCGTGCCGTTTTCTTTTCACCGGATTTTCTTGTTCCGCGGGTCTGTTTTTGAACCGTCCGCACGGCTGTTTTTTCATGCCTGTTTTTGCGTGCTTATTTCCTCATGCTGGGATAAAACAATTCCGCGGCGGAACGTTCTTTTTGCACGTCTTTGGCTTTAGGCATATCTTTTTCCGCAAGAGCCCTGCCCACGCGGTACATGAAACGCACCACTTCCGGATGGGAGCCGAAGCCCGTTTCATTGAGGATTTCAGCGAGCGAACCGTCGTCAAAGCGCAAAACGGCAGCTTTGGCGTAACGCATATTGTCGCTGAAACCCATGCCCCCGTATTCCGTATCTTCCTCGCAGGCTTTTTGCATGGACTGCAAAAGCCGCGCTTGTTCCCGGCTTTGTTTTTCAGCAAGTTCCCGCACATGGTTTTCATAAAATTTCGCCATGAGCTGTGCGTTTTCAAGGCTCATTTTCTGCTCGAAGGCGAAGCGCCGGAAATCCGCAACCAAGGCTTCGTCCACCTGCGTTTCCGGATTGAATTTAAAAACATAATCTTCAGGGCTTGCGAGCAAAACTTCGGTAAGCAGGGTTTCCGCCGTTTTTTTCGCCTGTCCGGCAGTCTCTTCGGCTTGCTGTTCCGCCTGCCCCTGCGGTCTGATAACGATTTCCGCTGCGTTTTCTGCCATAATTTCCTCCTTAGTTTTGTTTTTGTATGTGCAAAATATGCTCAGGGTCCAGCGCATAAAGACGATGATACAGTGTCAGGCCGATACTCCGTTTCCCCTCGAAGTAGGCATAGGATTTTTCATTTTGAATAGGAATTGCTTCAAAAATGCCTGTTTCGGCAAACAAATATTTCAAAAAGCGCCTGCCTTGCGCGTTTTGCACGAGGGAAGACAAATCATTTTGAATTTCCTCGTCATACGACAACATTTTTTCATAAGACTGCATTTCTTCGCAGGTCAACACTTCTTCGTGCGAAACCGTTTGTTTTTCCTGCCAAAAACCTTCCTGTTTCATGGCGTATTCCTTTCCGTTTGCTCCGGCTGCGGATTTTGAGGGGCGTTTTCCCGCATGGTCCCCAACAACGCCGAAGCGAAATTCTTTCCCTCCAAATCGACTTCGCTCAGCATTTTTGCGGTTGAAGCGCCTTTTTCAAGCAGCTGCCAAGTTTTTTGCTCTTCCTGCTGTATGGCTTGTTCCCGCCTGCGCTGTTCGCGAATGGCAAAAACGCTGTCCTTGCCGCGAAGCAGGGAAAGCGGCACCCCGAGCAGCTTCGCATTATGCAGGAGCATTTCATCCAAATCCAGATTGTCCAGCACGTCGGGATTCACTTTCGCCAAATTGCCGGCAAAAAGCATTATGTTTTCGATAGCCGCGATGTCTGCGCTTTTTTGGGCTAAAGCAAGGCTCGACTGCATTTCGATTTCCCATTCCCTTCCCCGCAAAAGAGGCGGAACGGGCAATATTTTGCCGTACCGTTTCATAATGCCCAAAACCCGTTGGATAAGGGGCTGAAAAAGTTCGCTTCTCAATCTTTCAAGAGTCGGTCCCAGCATGAGCAGTTTTTCGGCGTTTCGTTCGTAAACTTCCGTGGCTGTCATGCGTTTGTCCGATTGGGTGAGCAAAAGGAACAGATCCTTATAAAAATGCTCCCCGATTTGCCGCCGTATTTGCTGCAAATACGCATCCAAAGCCTGCAGGTTCGCCTGCACCTGATAGGTCGGCGTAATGGCTGGAGCCTGCGCGTTCATATCCACGAAATTCGCAAATCCGGGACGGAGCGAAAACTGCCCGCCTTGATTCCGCAGCGAATTGGAAACATTCATCGGCGGTTTTATTTCCAGTTCCAACGCTTCCAGACCGTCCTGACGCATGCGCTGCAGCATGTTCACATCCGGCAAAGCGTCCATGCCAGGCCCCCTGCCGTACACATCCTGCCCGGTCACATCCCAGCGCGGGCAGCAGGCGGGAAATTCCTCGTATCCGTCTTCCTCCAAAAGAAAATTCCCTTGTCCGAGCAGAACGTAATAGGACGCATAACGACGGCTGCGGGCGTCGATTTTATCGGGGTCGCAATTTTTCCGCGGTTCTATGGCATGAAGCACGGCAAAGGCCTGCACGCTGTCTTTTTCCGCCGCTTCCCTTATCCGTTCCGGATACGTTTCAAAACGCTGGACAATTTGCCGCGCCGTCATGCTTATTGTGCGGTAGAGCGTGTCCACCCGCCCTTTTGCGTCGCAGTCCAGATAGTATTCGCCGACGGTTAAATTTCTGCAGCGTATCACTTCGTCCCGGTCTTCCTCAATCAAAAAGCAGGCGGTGCCGAACGCCGCCAATTCCGCATAATGGGCATGCACCGTCGGATAGAAATTAGAACCCGAAAGCACCGCATGCACGCGTTCCTGCGTATCCTGCAGCCATTTGCCTATACCCTCGGCATTTTCCAGTTCCTTGTCCTTCAAAGAAAAACGAAACCAAGGGCGGGCGGGGGAACTGAGCCCGCCGTGCATGCCGGCAGCCAATATCCGCAATGCGTAAAGGGCTGTCGAATCCACGATATTCCCATGCTTCTTATAGCCTTTGTTATGGTTTTCTTCCGACCATTTCCCTTTGTTTGGAAGCATCACATCGCTGATTTCCTTCCATTGCCCTTCCCATGTCCGCCTTTCCTTTTCCAGTTCATGAAAACGCCTCAATACGTGCCGGACGCAATCTCTTTCTTTTTCCATGGCAGCAGTTTCCCTCTCACGCGCCGAGCAAGGTCTTTTTTTGGCTGTTTGCGGGACTTGTCAAACCCGAACCGCTCGTAAGAATGGTTTTTGAATGCCCAAACGCACCGGCGCGCCTGCGTCTTTCCTCATCAGCCGCTTCTTTTACGCTTTGATCCGCCTCCACAGGCGCCGGCGCGGGAATTTCCACTTCCTGCGCAACAGGTGCGGAATAATGTTTTCCTCCTCCGCCCATTTGAACCTCCTTTGTTGGTATTTCTTCTTTGGTCAATATGCTGACAAGAGCATTTTTATAAGTTTTTTGCCGGGCGAAATAACACGCCTGCGGCAGTTCCGCTACAATACGGAAGCCCAATTTTCTGATGAACGCCAGCGCATGGCGGTACGGTTTGGGAGTAATGCCGATAAGAGCCGAAAGCACATATTCCCCGGAGCCGTTTTTGCAGTGAAGCAGGCTCTCAACCACATGGAGCCCTATCGCCTCTTGCTCGCCAAACGCTTTACGCAAAAAACAAAAATGTATCATCGCATTTTTGCCTATGGGGTTGTTCAGCCAATAAAGGGCTTTGACTTCCCCGGTACCGCCCGTTACAAAACGCGCGTCTTTGTCCTTTGCCGAAAGCCATGCGCTGAAATTTGCAAAATCGGGTATTTCGCCGTCGAAAAACAGAATAGGATTAAGCCTGTCTTTTTGGAATTGCTCCCAAAATTCCGTTTTTGTTTCCTGCGGGGCGTTTTTTGCCCGAAGTGTCCGGTAGCATATTTTTTCCATACTTTTTATCCTGCGAAAAACGCTTCCCCGTTCACCGACCGCTTTTCAACGCCTGCGGGAAAAACAGCGCCGAGTTTGCCGTCCACTATCCTTGAAAGGCAGTCGAGCATGTCATCGTGTTCCGCCACCAGAAAATTCAAATACTCGTTCTTATAGAAATCCTGCACCAAATCCGATACCGTCCTGTCCGATTTCATGCAAATCAAACGGTGCGGAAACCATATCCTGCCTTGTTCAAAAATAGGAACAAGACGGCGTATCCTGTCGGTCTTGGCCATCGCCCCGCCAAGAGCAATAATGGAAAAACGGTAATTTTCCTGTTCCATGCAGTATTTGATATGTTCGATATCCGCCTGTATTCCGTATTGCTCATACCCGACAGCCAGGGGTCTGTGTTTGCGGTGCAGGGTAAAAAGCGCCTGCGCGCGTTCGTGCAGCGCCAGCCTGTCGTGTATGCCGTCAAGCACATAATAAAAGCCGTCATGATTGAGCCCGATTACCCACATCGACGTAAAATCCGAGCCTTCTTTCTTGCTTGACGCCGGGTCAACCAGGATGTAACGGTTCATAGCGGCGGAAAAGCCCGGCTTCATTTCCGTATCGCCCGGCAGGGTTTGAAACCATGATTTTTGAAAGCCCATGGCGTTGTCCGCCAAAGGATTTTGCAGCATTTGGCAGGCGAAAACATAAGCCCCCATATCACGGCGTTTCTTTCTTAAAACCTCTTCGCTGAGGAAAACAGGTTTGCTTTGCGCCTGCCCGTCCGCCGTCGCGGGGTGTATGCGCGGAATAACGCTGCCTTGCTCCATGATCAGATGATAGGTGTCGGAAGCGTGATAGCGTGTGCCGATCATGCGCAAATTCCCCCCTCTCGCCCCCAAATTCAGGGAAAGCCGCCACGCGTCCGTTGTTTTTCTTATTTGTTCCGCGGTGGTGACGGATTCCAATGTCACCACGTCGTCATAAATAAGCAGGGAGAAATGTTTTCCGGTGGGCTGGCCGTCCACAAGCCCCCATGCTTCAATGGTGGCTTCTTTCGGGTTGCCGCCGCGTCTGACAATAAGCCCGCTGTCTTCGCTCCATGTGCGTGTTCTCGCTTCGCTTTTTTCAGGCGGCGCGATAAACGGAAAATAGGTTTGCAGAAGGATATTTGTTTCCCATTCGCGTTTAATCTGCCGTAAAAACGCTTTGGCGATGGGACGCGTATGGCTGAAAATGCCCACGGTGATATCCGGATTCCGCAAAACATTCTGTATTGTCAGACCGATGGTGATAATGGTTGATTTGTAATGTTCCCTCGCCCATAGGTCCAGGCGGTTGTCCGGCGTTTCCTGCACTTCGCGGCAGCGCTCGAAAAGCCAGTCGTTATCCATATCTTTCCTGTTCATGCCGTAAACAAGCAAATAAAAAAGGTCATGTTTGAGCAGGGTTTCGATATCCTGACTTACGGGCATGGCTTCAAAAAACGGAATTTCTTCCGCCAGTTCCTGTGCGCTTTTTACGGGAAGTTCCTGACGTTCCGCCTGTTCCCGCAAGAAGGCGTAATGTGCCTTATGCACGTTCGCGTACAATTTTTTCGCTTGTTCCCGTGAATGTTGCAGGGTGATTGTGCCGTCTTTCTTTATTGTTACGGGATTATCGGACATAAAGGCTTTCCTGCATTTGTTTTCGGCTGTTTTGGAAATATTTTTCCCTATGGTTCCGTGATGTTTTTCGGTGCAAAAGCATTTCGGGAACCGGTTCTTTCTGCACGAAAATATCCTGCAAATCCAGGCTTCCCTCGCGGATACGCCGTGCCAGAACAGACACCACCGCCCCCAGATAGCCGGAAGCGCCGTGCAGGAGCAGCTGATTTGCGGCTTCATTGTAATTTTCCTGCCTGAGGGCGAAAAAAAATTCATGCATCCGCCCCATTATCTCCAAGCCTAAGAGGTGACTGGCAAAAAGCACGCTGTCCAGACGCAGAAGCGCCTGCTCCTCTTCGGTGAGAAACACATAGGAATACGTTTTTGCCGTTTTCGGCTTTTTCCTGCCGCCGAAACGGACGGAAACACCGCCTCTTTCCGCTTTTGCCCGCGGAAAAAAAGGAACGTTGGCAAACTTAGCCGAACTTGAATACGCAGACCTCAAAAATGCAGGATGCGGAATTTGTTCGCTGCTGTTTTGCATTTCTTTTTTTGCCTGTTCCGCCTGTCCGCATGTTGTTCCGTGATTTTTTTCTTTGCTCTTTTCGGTTTTCTGACTTCGGTTCCGGATAATGACATGCGTTTCATACTGCGCCAAACCGCTTTCAGGCAGCAGAACCGCATGTGCGCATTTGTTCTGCATATGCCGGTAACCGGAAAACAATTTCGCAAGTTCCTGCGAATTGAACAGCAGGCGCTGTTCCAGCAAGGTTTTCGCAAGTTCTTCCGTTATGGCGAGAGGTTCCGCCAATATGCCCCGCACGCTTTCGTTTATGCCTCCGTATCCGTTCGGAAGATTGTTCTTTACGGCTTTGGCTATTTTTGTGTTTCCGTGCACGATGGACAAGCCTTCTTCCCATAACGGAAAACCGTAACCGATACAGGGCATACCAAGGCGGTTTAAAACAGGACCTGCCGAAAAACCTTCATAATGCATTATTTCTTGTATGAGGAGCGAACTCGGTATTGTCATTTCTCTTCCTTTGCAATTTGTTTTTTTATCTTCTAGCATGCCCTTTTCGGGTTTTTTATGCATTTGACAGACAGAGCATGGGGATATGACGGGCAGACACTATCTTGACAGGTTTTTTTCCGTGCCCTTCGCTTATTTTTTTTATCAATGATTATACACTGTTATATTTTTCATACAAATTTTCATGCGGTTTTCTTCCGAAAATTTTTTTCATTTTTTTACGGACAGCCATTTTTCCCTGCGCTTATCCGCAATTATCGCAGCGTGTATCGCCCCCGTACCGAGCATTGGATTTGACTAAATTTCGCTTTTTTATTAAATAGACTTTTTCATAATAATCCGTTATGGTTATCAATATCCTATTTTTTATGAGGCAAACATGAGCACTTTGGACGAAAAAGAAAAAGCCGGCACTGACTTTATCCGCACAAGAATCAATCAGGACAATGAAAACAGACGTTTCAACGCCCGTGTCCATACTCGTTTTCCGCCGGAACCGAACGGATATCTGCATATCGGACATGCGAAATCCATTTGTCTGAATTTTGGAATTGCCAAAGATTATAATGGATTATGCAATTTGCGCTTTGACGACACCAATCCGGTCAAAGAGGATACCGAATACGTCGATTCAATACAGGAAGATGTGAAATGGCTCGGCTTCAGCTGGGCGGGTGACATCCATTACGCTTCCGATTATTTTGACAGGCTGTATGAACTTGCCGAAGAGCTGATCAAACGGGGCAAAGCCTATGTTTGTGAACTGAATGCCGACCAAATCCGCGAATACCGCGGCACGCTTACCGAGCCCGGCAAAGAAAGCCCTTACCGCAACCGTTCCGTTGAGGAAAACCTCGACCTTTTCAGACGCATGAAGGCAGGGGAATTTGCCGACGGACAAATGGTTTTGCGGGCTAAAATAGATATGGCTTCTCCGAACATCATCATGCGCGACCCCGCCCTTTACCGCATACGCCATGCTCACCACCATAAAACCGGCGATAAATGGCATATTTATCCCATGTATGATTTCACCCACTGCATTTCAGACAGCATTGAGAATATCACCCATTCCATTTGCACCCTGGAATTTGAAAACAACCGCGAATTGTACGATTGGGTCTTGGACGCTTTGGAGCTTTACCACCCTCAGCAGATAGAGTTCGCGCGGTTAAACCTTACCCATGTCATGCTTTCCAAGCGCAAGCTCATTCACTTGGTGCAAAACAATTTCGTGAGCGGCTGGGACGACCCCCGCATGCCTACTATTTCCGGACTGCGCCGCCGCGGGTACACGCCGGAATCCATCCGCAATTTCTGTGCGAAAATCGGTGTCGCACGGGCTGCCGACAGCATGGTCGACTATAATTTACTTGAATTTTGCGTGCGTGAGCATCTGAACGCCGTTACCCCGCGCCTTATGGCAGTGCTCGACCCTATAAAAGTGATTATTGAAAATTACGACGAGCATAAGGAAGAAATTTTTGACTGCCCGCTGCACCCGGAAGACGAGCGGTACGGAACAAGGCAGGTGCCTTTCAGCCGTGAACTGTACATTGAACGTGACGATTTTATGGAAAATCCGCCTAAGAAATATTTTCGTCTTTCACCGGGCAGCGAGGTCCGTTTGCGTTATGCCTATTACATCACGTGCAAAGAGGTTGTGAAAGACGGACACGGCAACATCAAAGAACTTATCTGCATCCATGACCCTGAAAGCAAGGGCGGAAAATCACCCGACGGCAGAAAAGTCAGAGGAACCATTCATTGGGTGAGCGCAAGACATGCCAAACCCATTGAAGCGCGCTTGTACGACCACCTTTTTGCCATGGACAATCCCGCAGGCGAAGACACGGAAGATTTCACAAGCCTTATCAACAAAGACAGCCTCAAAGTCGTTGACGCGTTTGCGGAACCTTATCTTGCGGCGCTTCCGGTCGGTGAAAAAGTGCAGTTTGAACGTTTGGCGTATTTTTGCGTGGACAAGGACAGCACAAAAGAAAAACCGGTTTTCAACCGCACCGTGACACTGAAAGACAGCTGGGCGAAAGAAAATAAGGCATGATTATATAAATAACCGAAGCCGATATAAACGGTTATCCGGTTACGACCACCTTTTCGCCATGGACAATCCCGCAGGCGAAGACACGGAAGATTTCACAAGCCTTATCAACAAAGACAGCCTCAAAGTCGTTGAAGCGTTTGCGGAACCTTATCCTGCGGCGCTTCCGGTCGGTGAAAAAGAGGAATAGCAAATGCACGGATAAATGAAGATAAAGCAAACATCGTGTTTGCCGAACTTTTTTTATTGATGTTGCCATCGGTTTTTATATACAGTCTTGGATTTGCTTTGGCGCGGCATTTACCTGTTCTCTGGTCACCGTTTTTATTCCGGTTTTAAATTTACTTTTAATGCTTATCTTGAGCATATGCCGGGGAGTAATCGGTTATTCAACCGGAACCTTATTTTCAATATCCCCTTCGGTTATTTTAGCAATTATCGCATTTTTAGCAGGCTGCGGCGTTCATTTTTCCGCCTTGACCCCTATGAGCGACATTGACTAACACTCTGATTTTTTTTATCTTATTTCATACCCATGGCATAATGACAGGGTATTTTTTATTTCCATTTTTTCAAATGTTTCACGTGAAACAATTTTCATTGTGATTTTTATAAAAAAATGTTTCACGTGAAACATCGCTTGCAAAAAATATGAATTTCGCCTATTTTGCTTTTTGCAAGGAGTGAAAAATGGCAAGAATAATCGCGATAGCAAACCAAAAAGGCGGTGTCGGCAAAACGACAACCTCCGTCAACCTTTCCGCTTCTTTGGCTCTTATGGAAAAAAAAGTGCTGCTCGTCGACTGCGACCCGCAGGCTAATTCAACCAGCGCACTCGGAATGGACGGAAAAAACGCCGGATATGACCTCTATACGTCCTTGGTCGACAATGAAAATCTGTCATCGTCAATTCTGAAAACCGACATCGATTATTTGGACCTGCTTCCGGCAACAACGGATTTGGCAGCTTTGGAACTTGAATTGGTGGACAAGGAAAAAAGGGAATATTTCTTTAAAGAACTGCTCGGTCCTTTGGCAGGCGAATACGATTATATCATTTTGGACTGCCCTCCGTCCCTCGGTCTTATCACCCTCAATTCCCTTTGCTTCGCGGAAGAACTTGTCATTCCGCTGCAATGCGAATTTTTCGCCCTCGAAGGAATAGTCAAGCTTTTACAAACATATGAAACGGTAAAGAAAAAACTCAATCCCGATATAAATGTGCTCGGCGTCATTTTAACCATGTATGATTCAAGAAACAAATTGGCGAAACAGGTTAAAGCCGAAACGGAACGCTGTTTTCCGAAACTTGTGTTCAAAACCATTATTCCGCGCAATGTCCGCCTTTCCGAAGCGCCAAGTTTTGGAAAAACCATTTTGCATTACGACATAAAATCAAAGGGAGCGGAAGCCTATCTGGCTCTGGCAAAAGAAGTTGAAGCAAGAAAAATCGTAAAATAATTTAAAAACCGGCATACGCATAATTGAGAACGATATGAAAAAAAATACAGGATTGGGGCGGGGCTTGGACCATTTGTTCAGCAGGGATGAAACCCAAATTTCAGCCGAAGAAAAAAAGAATGAAGTCCTGCTTGTGAAAATAGACAGGATTAAGGCAAATATTCATCAACCGCGAAAGCAATTCAACGATGAAAGTCTGAAAGAACTTTCCGTATCAATCAAAAATCAAGGCGTCGTACAGCCGCTTATCGTGCGCAGACTTGAAAAAGAAGGCGATTATGAAATCGTTGCGGGCGAAAGACGGTACAGAGCGGCAAAGCTTGTCGGAATGGAAGAACTGCCTGTCATCGTACGCAATTACAACAATATCGAGGCGATGACCATAGCCCTTGTCGAAAATTTACAGCGTGAAGATTTAAACAGCATTGACGAAGCCAAAGCCCTGAACGAACTTAAAAACGCGCATAACCTCTCCCAAGAAGAACTTGCGGAAAAAATCGGCAAAAGCCGTTCCAATGTAGCCAATACATTACGTCTTTTGGCGCTTCCGGAATATATCAAAACCATGATAGCCGAAGACACAATCAAGGCGGGACACGGCAGGGCTTTGCTTTCCGTAACCAATCAAAAAGACCAGGAAATCTTGGCAAAAAGAATTGTTGAAAACCAACTTTCCGTCAGAGAAACGGAAACCATTCTGGAATACTGGAAAAAATTCGGAACCCTACCCAAGGAATTATCGGAGCGTGAAGCGGATAAAACCGTAAAAACAACGGCTCAAAAACAATTCCTGCCGGAAAAATTGCAGCATATCGACAATAAATTGAAAGATATTTTCCATAAGAAAGCCTCTATCAAAGGTACGGAAGACAAAGGCAGCATAAAAATACAATATAGGAACAAAGACGAACTGTTGTATATCCTGAGCGTATTTTCCATTGACAGCAAGGAAATAAAATAATGCAAAACGATATTTTCAAGCTTGAACAAGCAAAAGTATTGGTTATCGGCGATATAATGCTTGACGCGTATTACGAGGGTGACGCAAACAGAATTTCACCCGAAGCCCCGGTTCCGGTTGTGAAAATTGAAAAAAAGCGCAATTTGCTGGGCGGTGCGGGAAACGTTGCCAGAAACATAAGCTCGCTTGGAGCGGATTGCACGATTTTGTCTGTCGTGGGAAATGATTATCATGCGCAAACCATAAAAAATTTATTGAAAAACGAACATGTCAATTTTGAACTCATTCAGGACAGCCAAAGACCGACAACCGTAAAATCACGTATTTTCGCAAGAAACCAGCAAATCATACGCTACGACGAGGAAATGATAAAACCGGTATCGAAAACCATTCGGGCTGCATTGAAACATCATCTTGAAAAATATTTGGAACAATATAATGCGGTTATTTTGTCCGATTACGGAAAAGGGCTTTTATATCAAAATCTGATAGAAGATATTTACGAAACTGCAAAAAAAATGAAATGTGCGGCTCCGAAAATATTTATTGACCCGAAACCGCAAAACAAAAGCTTTTATAAAAATGCTTTCTTATTGACTCCGAACGCCAAAGAAACGCAGGAACTCGCGGGCGTTTGCATGAAAACGAGCAAAGAAATCAAAAAAACCGCCAAAATGCTGCTCAAAGAGCTGAAAGCCGAAAACCTGCTCATCACTTTGGGGGCGGAAGGCATGGCGTATTTTTCAAAAAAAGAAAAACAAGGATACCATATTAAAAGTTCCGCAAAACAAGTTTTTGACGTCACAGGAGCGGGCGATACGGTCATCGCCGCAATGGCGGTTTGCGAGGCTGTCGGGCTTGAAAAGGAAAAAGCCTGCAATATCGCAACATTGGCGGCGGGTCTTGTGGTTGAAAAGGTCGGTTCCGCAACAGTCACTCAGGAGGAACTCATTCAAAGGGCCTTGACCACGAAAATTCAAACCGAAATTTGGTAAGAATGGCATTTATTCGACATATCGGCAATGAAAACATACGGCAAACAAAACGGATAAGACATTCAAAATAAGTATTTTCAGGTCCTGCTTCCCATTTAAAAAATATCGTGCACAATCATGCGGTACCATAGAAAAACGGCAGGAAAACCTGCTTTTAAATATGATGATATTAAGACCATAGAACAATTCATATTCCATTCAGACAAGCTGCCAAATCCATAACAAACGCATACGCAAAACAAAACGGATAAAACAAATAACAATTTTAAAACAGTCAGTGCGCAAGCCGTTCTGTTCCGTATTCAAAAAAGACGGCGATTAATTAGAGAGCACCCTATAAAGAAACCGTTTTTAAATGCGCTGATATTGATGAAGCTCATATTGAAGCTGGCATTGAAACGGCAGGACAATTCACATCATACGCACTGCACCCGCCGAAAAATATCCGCCGCTGACATATTCAATATCTTCTTTTCCCGTATCCTGCCGTATTCTGCATAAGCATAGTTGACTTCCATACAAAATATAATTCAAAGACCAAATCAAACCCGAAACATTTCCGAAAAAAGCAAAAAAATACTTTTTTATTTTTTAATGTATAAACAAGTGGTTAATACATTATTTTTAAAACAAGCAAATACACGCCAAAATATAAAGCCTCAAAACAGCCTATTTCAGCTTTTTAAAATTTTCATGTAGGGGGATAAAGCTTATAAAAAAAACTTGTCAATACGGCATATTTTTGCTATAAAAGCTTTATACGGAAAAAAGGTGAAATTCGCAAAGCGGATTTTCCGCAAAAACCTCAATCATGAAAATAAGTATGGCGGAGAAGAATAATTGCAAAAAGAACAATTTTTTTCAGAAGTTCTTTTAAACCAAAAAAATTCTGAAATCATGCAGTTATTGACCGATATTTGCGATTATCTGGAAAATAAGAAAAATTTTTCGTTCAATCCGCTTTTGATAAACGGAAAAACGGAAACAGGCAAAAGCCATATCATGACGGTTTTGCAAAAAACATATCCCCGCAATATCACTGCCATACAAAGCGGAGATTTGCTGTTCCAAACAAAAGAAGAACTGAAAACACGGCTCAATCGGCTGATACGGCATGCGGAACAGGGCGGCATACCGCAGCAGCTGCTGATAATAGATGATATTCAACGGCTGCGGGAGGATACTTTCGTTCAGGAACAGCTTTTGTACTGCATGGAAAAACTGCTTAAAAAACAGCTCATCCTTTTTTTGCGCAACACGGATACCGATTTGCCCATGCCCAAAATTTTTGAAACGGCGGTCAGCCAGGGTCTGACATTCACCCTGCAGGAACCGGATTTGGACATCAAAGTACAATATACGCAAAAACAGGCGGACGAACAGGAACTGAAACTCGGCAAAGAGCAATGTCTGTACATAGCGCGCAGAAGTTCCGGATTTCGCAATATCCAAAATATGTTAAACCATATCAGGCTTTATAGGGAACAAATGGGTGCAATGCCCTCCCTGCAGGATATAAAGCTTATCGTAAGCGAAAAAGGACGGGTGTTTACGCTAAATCCTGAGAGTATCATCGCAACGGTTGCGGAACATTACGGTTTCACCATAAAGGAAATCAAAGGCAGGAAACGCTATCCGAGAATAGCGGAAGCGAGGCATTTGTCCATATATTTGTGCCGCACCCTCTTAGGGGAAACATATATGGAAATCGGAAAAATTTTTGGAGGAAAAGACCACTCGACAATAGTGTATTCCATTAAAAAAATTGAAGAAATGAGAGTTACGAACAAAGTTATGAACAATTTGGTAACAGAAGTGACAATGAAGTGTCAAAAAAGCGTGAAACATGCGAAACAAACATGAAATTGTTTCTTATGTTCCTGAGTGTTCCTTAAAATGTTCGTAATTTATATAATGAAAACAAGAAGATAACCGAGTTATAAACAAAGTGACAGACACTTAATTAAAATTATTAAAAAAATATTATAAAGGATATATTGATTATGTTAGTAACAATTACGAAAGAAGAAGTGATCAACGGGCTTATCAAAGCCGCTTCCATCATTCCCGTGAAAGCCGGGGCGCAATATCTCCGTTCCGTTTGGATTCAGGCGAAGCAGGACAATACCATTACCATTATGGCAACGGACGTGAATATTGAATTTACAGGCACATACGCCGCAAAAGTGGAAGAAAGCGGGCAAATAGGCATAAACGGCAAGGCTCTTGTGGAACTTATCCGCCGTTTGCCCGGCGGGGAGATTGTTTTGCGGCTCGATACCGAAACCAATAATCTTATCGTGGAACAAGGGCGCCGTTCCTATAAGCTTCCCGTATCCGATCCCGTATGGTTCCAAGTGCTGCCGCCGTTTCCGGAAGAAGGGGCTGTTCTTTGGGCGGGCGATTATTTCCAGGAACTTATTGACCGCGTCGGTTTCTGTATCAGCGACGATCAGGAAGTTCTCTCCTGCCTGTATATGAAAGCCGTGGAAAACGACAAGGTGAACGTCTGCGGTTTAAACGGACACCAATTTGCAATCACCAGTTTTGTCAATGACGAAATAGCGAAAAAAATCGGTGAGGAAGGGTTGCTGCTGCAAAAGAAATACATCATGGAAATTAAAAAATGGCTCGGTGAAGATGAAATTTATTTCAATTTCACGGAAAGACGCTTCCATATCAAAAATAAGGACGATTCCGAGCATATAAGCGTTCCGCGGACCCTTGCCGCCTATCCCGATTACAAACTGTTCATCAATAAGCTCAATGCCGAAGACGCGTCAAAACTTACCGTAAATAAGAAAGAAACAATGGAAGCGCTTGACCGTATTCTTATTTTCAATAACGATAACGACCGCTGCACGTATTTCAATTTGTCAGGCAATACCGCCGTATTGTCCGCACAAGCGCAGGAAACCGGATCAGCCAGCGAAGAACTTGATTTGACCTATGACGGAAAAATCGAACAAATCGCTTTTCCGACAAAACATCTGATAGAGCTTCTGGGACATTTCCAATCAGCCGACCTTGAATGGACGCTTACGACGGCGGAAGGTCCCTGCGGTATCACGGGAAGCGAAGATCCGGAATACATGGTTCTCATCATGCCTATGAAAATCGCCCAGACAAGCTATTACGATTAAAAATCCATATTGAGGACAAAATGAGTCAAGATACTTTAATGAATACCAAATCGACATCAAATTATGATGCGTCAGCCATCACCATTTTGGAGGGATTGGCGGCGGTCCGCAAACGTCCCGCCATGTACATAGGCAGTACGGACATACGCGGTTTGCATCACCTTGTTTACGAGGTTGTGGATAACTCCATTGATGAGGCGATGGCGGGATACTGCGATAAAATAGAAGTCATTCTCCATGTTGACAACAGCGTGACCGTACGCGACAACGGCAGAGGCATTCCGGTCGATATCCACCCGAAAGAGGGAATACCAGCTGTGCAGGTCGTCATGACCAAACTGCATGCGGGCGGCAAATTCGATAACAATGCGTACAAGGTTTCCGGCGGTTTGCACGGCGTGGGCGTATCATGCGTGAACGCTTTGTCCGAATGGCTCGAAGTGACCATAAGACGGGACGGAAAACGCTACCGTCAGCGTTATGAACGCGGAACGCCGGTAACGGAAGTCATTGAAGTGGGGGAAGCCGAAGGACACGGCACGCGCGTGCATTTTCTTCCTGATGACCAAATCTTTGAAACCAATGAATTTTCTTTTGATATTTTAGCCAAGCGTTTTGAAGAATTGGCGTATCTGAATAAAGGCATCGAAATAGAATGCACCGACGAACGCACCAATGAAGTTCATGTTTATAAGGCGGAAGGCGGCATTTATCAGTTCGTGCAGGATTTGAACAGCGAAAAACAGCCGCTGCACCGCATTATCGAAAAAGAAGGCGTGCAGGACGGGGTCAGTGTCGAGTTCGCCTTGCAGTATAACGCCACATACAAAGAAAACGTGCATACCTTCGCAAACAATATCCGCACGGTTGAAGGCGGAACGCACTTGGCTGGTTTTAAAACAGCCCTTACGCGCGCGATCAACGCGTATATTAAAGAACAGCCCGATTTGACAAAAAAGATGAAAGGCGAAAGCCTGACCGGCGATGATGTGCGCGAGGGATTGACCGCCATTGTCAGCGTGAAATTGCCTCAGCCGCAGTTTGAAGGGCAGACCAAAACAAAACTGGGCAACAGCGAAGTGACCGGTATTGTCCAAGGCATCGTGTATTCTTCCTTAAGTGAATTTTTCGGTGAAAACCCGAAAGAAGCACGCCTTATCATCGACAAGGCGGTAGACGCAAGCCGCGCTCGCGAAGCCGCGAGACGGGCCAAAGACCTGGTGCGCCGCAAAGGTTTGCTTTCTGAAAACTCGCTTCCCGGCAAATTGGCTGACTGCCAAAGCAAAGATGCCGCGGAATGTGAAATTTTCATTGTCGAAGGTGATTCCGCAGGCGGTTCCGCAAAATCCGGAAGAAACCCGAATACGCAGGCTATTTTGCCTTTGCGCGGAAAAATTCTGAATACGGAAAGAACCCGCTTCGACAGAATGCTGACCAGTCAGGAAATTAAAAACATGATAACCGCCATGGGCATAGGAATTGGCGACGATACCGATTACAACAAGCTCCGCTATCATAAGATAATCATCATGACCGACGCAGACGTGGACGGTTCCCATATCCGCACTTTGATGCTGACGTTCTTTTTCCGCCAATACGAGGAACTGATCCGCCGCGGGCATTTGTACATAGCCCAGCCGCCCTTGTTCAGGGTTGCGAAAAAAGCCGCCAAATTTGAAAAATATCTCAAAGACGAAAAAGCTCTTGACGATTTCTTATTTGAACGGCTTTCAACGGGAGTCCGTCTTGAAAACGCGGAAGGCAAAAGTTTTGCGGGCAATGATTTGATCAATATTCTGCAAAGTATCGACTTTTTGCAGGCGCGCATGGTTGAGGCGGAAAATTCAGGCATTGAACGCTCCTTATTCCTTTCTTTGCTGAATGTTAAAGAAGAAAATCCGGAAGAGGAAATAGCGCAAAACAAATCAATTCCGGAAGCGGTTTCGGAATATATGCGAAACTGCGGTTATGCCGTAAATCTTGAAATTGAAGAGCATGAGGAAGAGGAAAGGATATTCGTTGTTTTTGAAAACAAGTCAGGACACAGAACACGCCTCGCCTTGGAATTTTTCCATGCGAAAATGTATAAGACCGCGAAACAAACCATACAGGCGCTGAAGAACGAATGCGGTTCTTTTCCTTTCAAACTGGAAGGCGGCGAAAGCACCGTTGAAGTGGGCGATTATTTTGATTTGAGGGAAAAAGCCTTCACTGAAGCCAGAAAAGGATACCAGATTCAGCGCTATAAAGGTTTGGGCGAAATGAACCCCGACCAACTTTGGACCACAACCATGAACCCGGAAAACCGGACCCTTCTGCAAGTGAATATCGAAAATGCGGAATCGGCTTCTAATGCCTTCGAGGAACTCATGGGCGACAGGGTCGAACCAAGACGCGATTATATCATCAGAAATGCCCTGCAGGCAGGCGAACTTGATATTTAATATCCTTTTTTACAGGAAAAAATTATGGAACATACAGAACATACGGAATTATTTCCGCAACTCGATATTGAAAAGGAATTGCGCCAATCGTATCTGGACTATTCCTTAAGCGTCATAGTGGGACGTGCCATTCCCGATGCGCGTGACGGCTTGAAACCCGTGCACAGGCGTATCCTATTCGCCCAGTCCATTTTGAACAACACCTACCGCAACGCCCATAAGAAATGCGCGCGTATCGTCGGTGACGTCATCGGTAAATATCACCCTCACGGGGACAGTTCCGTGTACGACGCCCTTGTGCGTATGGCGCAGGATTTCAATATGCGCGACCCGCTGGAAGACGGTCAGGGCAACTTCGGTTCCATTGACGGCGACAGCGCCGCCGCCATGCGTTACACCGAAGTGAGAATGAGCCGTTTGGCAGGGGAATTTTTGGCTGATATTGAAAAAGAAACGGTTGATTTCAGGGATAACTACGATGGCAGCGAGCAGGAACCGACTGTTTTGCCGACGAAAATCCCCAATCTTTTGGTCAACGGTTCTTCCGGTATCGCGGTCGGCATGGCGACGAATATTCCTCCCCATAATTTGGGGGAACTTTGCGACGCGCTGCTGCTTTTGATCAATGACCCGGATACGGGCGTCGACGAACTCATGCAATTCGTCAAAGGCCCTGATTTTCCGACAGGCGGGCAGGTCTATGCGGGACAAGGGCTTGTGGATGCCTACCGCACGGGACGGGGTATTGTTAAAATGCGCGGACGCATGGAAGTCAAGGAACGGGGAAAAAATACGCAGTCCATTGTCATTACCGAAATTCCTTATGCCGTGAACAAGTCCGGTTTGGTGGAAAAAATCGCCGCCCTTGTCAACGACAGACGCATTGAAGGCGTTTCCGATCTTAAGGACCTGTCCGACAGAAACGGCATACGCATCGAAGTGGAACTCAAACGGGGCACCATTCCCGATTTGGTCATCAATGCCTTGTATAAATATACGCCGATGGAATCTTCTTTCGGTATCAACATGCTGGCTGTTTTGAACAACAGACCGGTGCTGTTCAATTTGAAATCGGCGCTGACCTGCTTTTTGGACCACAGGCGGGAAGTTATTATCCGCCGTTCCCGTTTTGATTTAAATAAGGCGGAAGCGCGGGCGCATATTGTTGAGGGCTTATTGAAAGCTCTTGATATTATTGATGAAATTGTCGCTTTAATTAAAGCGAGCGAAACCCCGCAAATTGCGAAGCAGGGACTTGTGGACACGTTCGGATTTACGGAAATTCAGGCACAGAGCATTCTTGACATGCGTTTGCAGCGTCTTACCGGTCTTGAACACGACAAACTGCAGGAAGAATTTGACGAGCTCATGAAACTTATCGCCTATCTCAAGTCCATTTTGGAAGACAGCGAAGTTCTGCGCGGCGTCATGCGCGATGAAATGGTCATGGTGAAAGAAAACTACGCCACGGAACGCAAAACCGAAGTTGTGGGTGAAGCGCTTTCCGGCATTGACATCGAAGACTTGATTCCCGACGAGGAAGTCGTGATCACCCTTTCCCGCCGCGGTTATATCAAACGCACCACCCTGGGCAATTATCAGCAGCAGAAACGGGGCGGCAAAGGCATTGCGGGCTTGAACACCGGGGACGACGATTTCGTGCAGGATTTCATTACCACCACAAATCACCAATACTTATGCCTCTTCACCAATAAGGGCAGAATGTACCAGTTGAAAGTCTATCAGGTTCCGGAAGGAAGCAGAACGGCGAAAGGCATGCATATAGCCAACCTCCTGCCTTTGGAAAAAGAGGAGTTTGTCGCGAATGTGCTTACGGTTCGCGAGTTTGCGGAAAATCAGCATTTCTTCTTCGCAACCCGTTCCGGCATGGTGAAAAAATCAAGCGCCGCCCTTTACGAAAAATGCCGTAAAAGCGGCTTGATAGCCTTGAGTATCAAGGATGATGATGAACTTATCGCCGTGCACCAGGTGGAAGAAAGCGATACCATTGTTCTTGCCACGAAAATGGGCATGGCTATACGTTTTTCCTGTCAGGACGTGCGCAGCATGGGACGCGGCGCGTCCGGCGTGAAAGGTATCAGCCTGCGTAAGAATGATGAAGTCGTCAGCTGCCTGCCCATAAAAGATGATGACAACACGACCGAAATCATGAGCATATCCGAACTGGGCTATGGCAAGCGGACCTGCGTCGAGCTTTACCGCAGGCAAAACCGCGGCGGTATCGGCATTATCAATTTCAAGGTAAGCCCCAAAACCGGAAATGTGATCGGCTCCATTCCCGTAACGGACGAAGACAGCCTTATCCTGCTCACTTCCACCAACAAGATTATCCGCTTGGGCGTGAAGGAAATCAGTTCCTACGGACGCGCAACCATGGGCATACGCCTTGTGAGCCTTGACGATAATGCGACAGTTGTGGGTTACGACACAGTGCCGACAGGCAAAGGCGATGAAGACGGCGCGGATACCGAATAATAAACTGTTTACGAAAAAAACATAGTTTGCTAAGATAAAGGGGAACAAAACGCTCCCCTTTTTTTAGGATTGCACCATATGAAAAAATGCTTGATATTCTGCCTGATTTTTTTCGTTCTTACGCTTTTTAACATTCAAATCCATGACGTGCAGGCGAACGAATACGATTTTAAAGAAGAAATTCAAAGTGATATAAAAACACAGCTGCTGTTCGGAGATTTCAGGGAAGCTGTCATGGAGCTGAAACGGATTACGGTAAGCAACGCCTTTTCTTCCGAAGAAAAACTCGCGATTTTGGAAAAGAATTTTCTGATTTGCAAAAATGCCGCAAAATACCGTGAAGCGGGGGAAGTTCTGGAACTGGCATATTTGATCGCTCCCGCCAAGGAAGAAATTTTAGAGCAGGTGCATGATAAGCTGACAACGTTTTATGCCGGCATTAAGAATTGGGACAAATGCGTCAACAGCCATTTTTATTATCTGCAAAACGTGAAAGTGGACGAAGAAAAGAAAAAAGTCGTTTTTTTTGAAATAGTGCAGGCGTATCAGCAAATGCGCCAATATGAAAAGGCGAAGCTCGTGCTCGGGGAATTATTGCTTTTATGCAAAACCGATGCGGATTTCGCTTATGTTTATTTTTATCAGGCAAGGGGAAGTTTCAATAAAAACGAATATGAAAAAGCCATAAAACTTTATGAAAAAGCATTGAGTTTTGAAGCCCTGCCCGATAAGGAAACAGGCACGGCGTTATATCAGACGGGTTTTTGCCATGAAATTTTGGGTGAAAAGAAAAACGCGCTGCAATATTATGAAAAGGCGCTGCCCCTTTACAGCAACGGGCAGGTTGTGAAAAAACGCATGGAACGTTTGCAGGCTGCCGGAAACAAGAGCGGAATATGAAGTCTTCACGCCTGCTTATCATCATAAAAAACAGTGTTAACAACAGCTGGCTGTTCAAAAGAAAAGTCAGTCAGCAAACCTTGGGGCTTGCGCAGCTTTTTTCCTGGATTTCTTTTGTCGTCATCATTCTTTTCAGTATTTTCCTGTCCGTGTTCATCGCCTCGAACACAAGAAGCAGTCTGATCAACAGTCAGGAATCCTATGCGCTTCTTCTTGCGGAAAATATGAACAGGCAAATTTTCCGGCGTTTTACCCTGCCCGTCGCCTATGCCTCAGGGCGCGTGACCCTTTCCGAGCCTGACCAGTACCGCCTTCTCGACGAAGTGGTCAATTCCCTCATGCACGGTCTGCGCATTGAATCCATACGCATTTTCGATATGAATGAAATGGTCGCGTATTCCACCGACAAGGAAGAACTGCAAAATACGGACCTTTCCACCCAAGGGGTGAAAAATGTCTTTGAACAAAAAGGGCACAGCTTTGAAGTCACGTCAAAAATGAGTTTTTTGCAGGCGCTGTTCACGCCTAATTTGCCCGATGAAACATTCACGCTCCGCACCGTGTACCCTTTGACCATCGATTATGATCTGGCTCCGTTCAGAAATATCAGCGAAGAGGAAAAACCCGTGCTCGGAGCGCTCGAAATCATGCAGGACGTCACGGATCTTTATAAAATCGCCATCCGCTCGCAGTGGACCATATTATTCGGTTTCACGCTTTCCGTTTTGATTTTGTTCGTGCTTTTGCAAATCATCGCCAAGCTTGCGGAACGTATCATTTCCGAGCGTATCAAGCGCACGAAACAGCTTGAGGCGGAACTCAACCAAAGCGAAAAACTGGCGAGCATGGGGCGCATGGTTTCGAGCATTGCCCATGAAATCCGCAATCCTTTGGGTATCATCAAATCAAGCTCCGAATATTTGATCAGCCGCGGAAATATGGATAAGACGGGCACCCAGCTGATCAAGGCGATTTATGACGAATCAAAACGTCTCAACAATACGGTTTCGGACTTTTTGGATTATGCGAAACCGCGCAAGGCGGGTGAGGATGAAGTCAACCTTACGGAAATCGTGGAAAAGGTTCTGGCGTTTTTAAAACCTTCGTTTACGGAAAAAAATATCGCCGTTCATGTTTTGCTTCCCGAAAGGCTCTGTATCCGCGGGGACGCCGATTTGCTGTACAGAGCCGTATACAATGTTTTTGTGAATGCGGAGCAGGCTATGAAAAAAGACGGGAAGCTGACGGTACGGGGCGAACAGAAATACGATTTCGTTTATTTGAGTTTCACCGACAGCGGAACCGGGTTTAAAGGCGATGTTTCGCAATTCCTCGACCCTTTTTACACGACGAAAGATACGGGAACGGGACTCGGACTGCCTATCGTGCAAAGCATAATCAAAGCCCACAACGGAAATCTGGCTTTGTGCAATGCGGAGGAAAACGGCGCTGTCCTTGGCGCCTGCGTCGAATTTGTCCTGCCGGTTTCCCATGAAAGCACGGAAGAAAAAAACGACGGAAAACTATATTTTTAGGTGAGGAAGGATTATGGCGAACGGCCGCGTATTGATCATAGATGATGAAAAAAACTATTTGCTTATCTTGCAAGCTATTTTGGAAGATGAGGGATATGAAGTGACGACGATCAACGACCCTGAAATGGTCATGCCCTATTTGGAGGATTCCGAAGTCGACGTTGTGATTACCGATATGAAGATGCCGAAAATCACGGGAAAGGAACTGCTCGAACACGTGAAGAAGAATTATCCGCGCCTGCCCGTGCTCATCATGACGGCTTTCGGCAGTATCGAAAGCGCGGTCGAAGTCATGCGGCACGGCGCCTTCGATTACATAACAAAACCTTTCGCCAACGATGAACTTCTGCTTTCTTTGCACAATGCCATGGAATTGTCCAAAACCCACAGACAATACCAAATTTTGCGCGAAAGTTTGGAAGAACGCTTCAGCTCCCATCAGATCATCGGCAAATCCAAAGCCATATTGGAAACCCTCGCCCTTGTGGACAGGGTTGCGCAATCGAAATCTTCCGTTTTGATCTGCGGTGAAGCGGGAACCGGCAAATCTTCCATAGCGAGGGCTTTGCACTTCGCTTCCCCACGCAAGGACATGCCTTTCGTGGCTGTCAACTGCAAGGCGTTCACGATAGAAAGCCTCGATGTGGAGCTTTTCGGGCAGGAAAGTTCCGGGGTGAACGATACGGTCGCCATGAAGCGCGGACGTATCGAACTGGCGGACCAGGGAACCTTGTATTTGAGTGAAATCGGGGCTTTGTCCATGGAATTGCAAGTGAAACTTTTAAGGGTTTTGCAGGACAAGAATATCGAACGCGTGGGCGGAACGGAGCCTATTCCCGTTGATGTGCGCATTGTGGTGAGCACGGCGGAAGATTTGAACCAGTTCGTTTTGCAGGGAAAATTTCGGGAAGATTTGCTTTACCGGCTCAATGTGGTGAAAATCAACATGCCACCTTTGCGGGAACGGCGTGAAGACATTCCGCTTTTGGTCGCCCATTTCATCAATAAGATTTGCGCGGAAAACAATATGCCGCAAAAATATGTGAGCAACGAGGCGCTTAACTATCTCAACGGTTACGAATGGCAGGGCAATATCCGCCAGCTGCAGAATGTGGTCGAACGCTGCGTGATCATGGTCGCCCATAAGGAAATAGGCGTTGAAGACCTGCCGCCGGAAATCAAGGACGAAGACGCGCAGTTCAAAAGCGCGGTGGATTTGCTGCCGCCTACCATGGATTTGGCTGAAACTTTGGATAAAATCGAGGGAGCGGTTATCCGCCGCGCCCTTGTGCGGGCTGATTTCGTGCAGTCGCGCGCCGCCGAAATGCTCGGCATTTCCCGCAGCCTCATGCAGTACAAACTCAAAAAATACAATATCACAGGACATTGATGTTTCTTTCCGAAGAGGAAACTGACGGGGAATGCTCCTTTGCCCGTCCTTTTATTGTACAGTTATCCGTAATTTTATTTGCTGTAATGGTTGTAACGGCTAGTTAACATGATTTTTATGCGGGGGAAGAAACGTTTTCAAAGATTTTTCTCCTGCACCCCTTTACAAAACTTTTTATATCAATTTTCTGCATACGTTAACAGTACATACTATTATGAATATCATGCGGAAATACTCTAAAGAATGAATACTTGCAAGGTCTTCCCCTCTTGGACCTAAATTAAAGAGGGAAATTTTTTTAAATTCACACTGTTACGGCAAAGAGCCGGTATTCCCTCCTCCAAAGAGTGAAAACACCCAAGTTCAAAATCCTGCCTGCTTTTCACAGTTTTATTCTGCTGCGCTGATTATCACTTCCGAATAATTCAGAAAAATACTTCAGTTTGTAAAAGAAACGCCTGCTTTTTGGCGGTATGCCGTCATTCATTCCTCATATGCCAAATGAATAAATAAATTTTTCAAAGAAACGGAACAAGGGGAATACCGCTTGACGGCGGATAAACGCCTATGGTTTGGAATTGCTTTGCAGGATTTTGGCGGCAGGGTTTGGGCACAGGCAACAGCCGTGTATTAAAAATAAAAACCCTTATGGCGGCAAGGGTTTTTGAAAAAAGATGCCGGTTTTGAAAACTAGCTGATTATGTCTTTGATTTTGTTTTTTATTTTTGTTGAAAGCTTTTGTTCTTTTTTTTCAAAAAGCGTATCAAGGGCTTTGAGCAGTTCGGTTTGGTCAGCGGACAGGTCTGTCGGGGTTTCGACAATCACTTCGATTAAAAGGTCGCCGGTGCGTTTTTCGCCGGGGTACGGAAGCCCCTTGTCTTTGACTTGGTATACCGCGCCGCTTTGTGTTCCTTTCGGCACTTCAAACTCAATTTCCTCATCAAGGGTCGGAACTTTTATTTTTGCGCCGAGAGCCGCTTTGGTAAAAGGAATTTTCGTGCTGTAAATGAGGTTTTGCCCTTCGCGGTCGAAAACTTTGTCCGCTTCGATATGAATGACGACATACAAATCGCCGTTCGGACCGCCGTTGGTGCCCGCTTCGCCCTCGCCGCGCAGGCGCAGTCTCGCCCCGTCGTAAACACCGGCGGGAATATGCACGGTAAGTTCGCGTTTTTCCTGAATATGCCCGTCGCCTTTGCAGCGGGGGCAAGGCTTGGAAACAGTCGTGCCTTTGCCGTGGCATTTGGGGCAGGTGCTTGCAAAACGGAACGGTCCCTGCTGTACGAAAACTTGTCCCATGCCTTTGCACTGCGTGCATTGTTCCTGTTTGCTGTCTTTGGCGGCGCCTGTGCCGCCGCAGTCGGGGCAGGAGGCTGTGCGCGGAATGGTCAGGTGCACGTCATCGCCTTTTGCCGCCTGGCGGAACGTTATTTTTAGATTGTAGCGCAGATCATCGCCGACCGTGGGGCGGTTTTGGGAACGGGAACCCCCTCCGCCGAAGCCGAAAAGATTTTCAAAAATATCCCCGAATTGCGAAAAGATATCTTCATTGGAGAATCCGCCGAAACCGGCGCCGAAATCGCTGTGTCCGAACCTGTCGTAATGCGCCCTTTTCTCATTGTCGCGTAAAACATCGTAGGCTTCAGCCGCTTCTTTAAAACGCGCTTCGGCTTCCTTGTTGTCCGGATTTCTGTCCGGATGGTTTTCAAAAGCAATTTTGCGGTAGGCTTTTTTGATTTCTTCGGCACCGGCGGAACGGTCCACCCCGAGAACTTCGTAATAATCTCTTTTGCTCATAATAATGCTTGGGTAAGGTTGAGGTCTGGACAAAACAATGCCGACTTTGTTTGCACGCAGTCGACATCATATATTGCAAAAGCAATTATGCATTGGACTATCCAATACATATAAGCATTGTTTTTTAATCGTCAATAAGATTTTTTTGCAAATCTTCGCCTTCGCGGACAGGGGTGAAGTAATCCATATTTTCAGGAAGTATCTTGCCTGCGGCGATTTCACGCAAAGCAGTCACGCATTCCTTATTTTTTGTCGATACAAGCGGTTCATAGCCTTGACGGAATTGATGCACACGTTTGATTGCCATTTGCACAAGCAAAAAACGGTTGTTGATACGTTCCTGACAGTCTTCGATAGTAATGCGAGCCATGTTTTCCTCACTTTTTGCAAGAGGTTTATTTCCGCCCTTAAAAAGGGGTATTCTTCAATAAAGAAAAAAATTATTATGCTTAATGGTTCTTTTGTCAAGTTAAGTTTTTAAGGGCGTTCCTGATGTTTCAGGGGGCGTTTCAATGAATGACCTTACGGGGCTTGGAACCGGAACGGGCTTCGATATAGCCGTCCTGCTCCAATTTGTCGATAATGCGTCCGGCGCGGCTGAACCCGAGCCTGAATTTCCGCTGAAGCATGGAAATGGAAACAACGTCCTGGTCCGTGAGCCAGTCGAGTATGACATCATACATTTCATCGTACCCGCCGTCGTCTTCGTCGAAGTTCGGTTCAAGGGCGGTATCGCCGTATTTGGTGAAATCGACCTTGTAATCGGGACTGCCTTGTTTTTTCCAGAAATCAACGACAGCACGGACTTCTTCTTCCGTGACGAAAGCGCCGTGTATGCGCTGAAGTCCGCCGGAGCGGGGTTTATAGAGCATGTCGCCTTTGCCGAGCAGCGCTTCCGCTCCCGCGCTGTCCAAAATGGTGCGGGAGTCTATGGAGCCGGAAACCTGGAACGCTATGCGGGCGGGGAAATTATTTTTGATAAGCCCTGTGATGACATCGACACTGGGGCGCTGCGTCGCAAGGATGATGTGCATGCCGGCGGCCCGCGCCAGCTGTCCGAGCCGCGCGATTTGCCCTTCGACTTCTTTGCCTTTTTGCATCATGAGGTCCGCCAGTTCGTCAACAATGATCACGATGAAAGGCAATTCCTGCAAGGAAGCGTTTTCAACGGCTTTAAGGCGTTCCGCCAAGGTTCCGTCCGCTTCCTTATCCTTGTTTTTGCGGACAAAGGCGTTGTATTCCGTGATGTTGCGCATGCCGAACGTTTCAAAAAGCTTATAGCGCTGGTCCATTTCATCGACAGCCCAAAGCAGCGCGTTGCGCGCCAAATCCATATCCGTCACCACGGGGTGCACAAGGTGGGGCAAGCCGTTATACATGGAAAGTTCCACCCGTTTCGGGTCGATCAGCAGCATTTGCACTTCATGGGGCTGCGCCTTGTAGAGTATGCTCAAAATAATGGAATTGAGGCACACGCTTTTTCCCGCGCCCGTCGCTCCCGCCACGAGCAAATGGGGCATATCGTCCATTTTTATGCTGACAGGCGTTCCGAAAATATCTTTGCCGAGCCCCAAGGTCAGCTTGGACTGCGATTCCGTGAACGCGGAATTTTGGATGATTTCTTTAAAACTGACAATCTGGCGTTTGTCGTTCGGCACTTCGACACCGACGGTATCCGTTCCCGGAATGGGGGCTTGTATGCGGACAGCCACGGCTTTGATAGCCATGGCTATATCTTTCGCCAGCGCCTCGAAGCGTTTGACTTTCACCCCGCGTTCCGGACGTATCTCATACATGGTGACCACGGGTCCGGGCAAAATTTCCGCAAGCTTGCCCATAACGCCGAAATCCGCAAGACATTCGATGAGTTTTTTGCCTTTTTCATCGAGGCTTTTTTGATTGGGAGCGTCTTTTTGTTCCGCAGCGGGGGATAAAAGGTCCGCGGGAGGCAAATCCTTATTTTCAGGTTCTTCCTTATCGTCGGAAAAAAACGACCAAAAGCTTTTCTTCTTCAATTTTTCTTCTTTCGCTTTTTCGCCGTTTTCCTTGTTTTCTTTTTTGTCCTCTTTCGTTTCTTCTTCGGTTTCGTCATCGTCCGCGAAAGAAAGGGGCGAGCTCTTCAGTCCCAAAGGGTCGTCTTCGCTCAGCCCGTAATCCGTATCGTCCTCGTCTTCGTCATAAACGGAAAGAAGGGGCAGAGGGTCGCTATCGTCGGCTTTTTCTTTTTTGAAAAGGTTTTTAAAGGATATTTTAAAAAAGTTTCCTGATTTTTTTTCTTCGGTTTTTTCTTCATAATCAAAAACCGTATCGCCGCTTTTGTTGTTGTTTTTCACGCGCAGGGCGAATTGGATGATTTTGCCGAAAAGATTGACCCATGAAATATGGAAGCATAATTCCATGCCCGCCATAAGGCAGAAAAGCCAAATGAAAGCGCTGCCGATAGGATTGAAATAAAGATGGAAGGTGGCGTAAAGCCATGCGCCGCAAAATCCCCCTCCCTGCACGTCCCCGATGCCGATGCCGGTCGCTTCCGCAAAAGAAATGAAGCAAAGGGTTAAAATAAGGCAGCCGAGCATGCTGTACCATGGAATAATGACCCAGCGCACAATGAAGCCCAAACCCATTCCGAAAAAGAAAAGCACCCAGACATAGGAGGCTATTCCGAAAAAATCGTTGAGAAAACCGGATAAATACGCTCCGAACGTGCCGGCATAGTTTTTTACTTCATAGGACGAGCTGATAGACTGGTTCAGCGTCGGGTCGTTGATATTGTGGCTCCAGAGGCTGATTCCTATAAGCAGGCTTAAAAATAAAAAGAGCAAGCCCAAAAGCTCACGTACATGTCTTGTGTTACGCGTAAGAACTCCGAAAAAGGAAAGGGGGTATCCCTTTCCTGAAACTGTATTTTTTATTCACGTCCGAGGTATTCGTCGTTTTCGGTATTGACTTTCACTTTGTCCCCGACTTTGACGAAAGCGGGAACCTGAATGACGACGCCGGTTTCGAGCTTTGCGGGTTTGGTGATGTTGTTGACGGTATCGCCTTTTGCGACTTCTTCCGTTTCAACGACGGAAAGAATGAGGGAAAGGGGAATTTCAATATCGATAGGTTCGCCGTTGTAAAGAAGAACGGAAACCTGCTGCGCTTCTTTCAGATAGCGTTCTTTGCCGCCGCAGAAATCCGCTTTCAGATGGAGCTGTTCATAGGTAACCATATCCATAAAGACAAGATCGGTACCTTCTTGGTAAAGATATTGCATGTCACGCTGTTCAAGGTCGGGACGTCCGACTTTTTCGCCGGAACGGAACGTATTGTCTACAACGCGGCCGTTCAGGATATTGCGGAGTTTGGTACGCACCATCGCGCCGCCTTTTCCGGGTTTGAAATGCTGAAATTCAACAATTTCATAAGGTGTGCCGTCAAGTTCGATTTTTAAGCCGCGTTTGAAATCCGTAGTGGAATACATAATTGCTCCTTGATTCAATGTTTAGTTTTTAGCGTTATAACGTATTAGGGCGTCAACTGCAAGCAAATATGAATCAAGCCCGAAACCGGCGATAAGCCCGATGGAGGAAGAGGCTATCAGACTTTTGCCGCGCAAGCCGTCCGCCTCTGATTTCGCGTTGCCGGAACGGGTCAGAATATTGCTGATATGCACTTCGACATAAGGGACCTTTATCCAGGAAAGACAATCGGCGAGCGCAAGGGAGGTATGGGTGAACGCTCCCGCGTTAAGCACGATGCCGGGAATTTCCCGGTTTAAAAATTCCGTGCGGGCTTCTTCCAGCCTGTCAATGAGCCGCCCCTCGTGGTTGGATTGGAAATAAAGCGCTTCCAGCCCTTTTTTTCGCAGTTCTTCAAAAACGTATTCCATGCCCTGTTCGCCGTAAATGTGCGTTTCGCGTTTGCCGAGATGTCCGAGGTTCGGTCCGTTGATAATCAAAACTTTTTCAGGCATAAAATCTTCCTTGTGTTTTCTTTTGAAATGGTGTATAAAAATTATACAAATATAAACGGTTTTGTTTAAAATTACAAAGAGATAATCACACACGTCTTTGCTGTTACCGGTATTTTATAACAAATGGGAACAATATGGGCAATATTAATTTTGAAGACTTTAAATTCCCCCGCCTTGTGCTGGAAGAAACGCTTTATACGCTCGGTCAGCTGAAAAACGCCGCTCCCGATTTTCCGCATATAGCCCTTGCGGGGCGTTCCAATGTGGGAAAATCTTCGCTTATCAATGCGCTGGGGCGCAGGAAACAGCTTGCGAAAGTAAGTTCCACTCCCGGAAAAACCCGTTCCGTCAATTTATACAAAGTCGAACCGCACGGTTTTTATCTGACGGATCTGCCGGGATACGGGTATGCGAAACGCTCCAAGTCCGAACGGGAATTGTGGGCGGATTTGATTGAGAAATATCTTGTGGAATGTGAGAATTTAGCCGCAATGGCTATTTTGCTCGACTGCCGTTTGGAGCCGCAGGAGGCGGACAAGATGATGGTGCAGTTCGCCTTGGCGCATGCCGTGCCTGTTATTCCGATTTTGACAAAAGCCGACAAATGCACGCAAAAAGAACGCAGTGAGCGCATAAGCCAATGGACGGTGCTTATTCCCAGAGGCGAACCTGTCGCTGTTTCTTCGCAGACGGGTTTCGGTCTGGAAGCCGTATGGAAAAAACTTATCGGTGCTGCCGGGCAATCGTGTTTCGCCCGTTCCCCTGCGAAAGAAAGCGCCGGGCAGGAAGAAAAGGGCGCGGGCGTATATGAAGTTATCGGAATATCGATAGAAATACTTTCCGAAGAACCAAAAGAACAAAACGGGCAGGCAGGACTTCGGGAAGAGCGGCAGGCGGAAACAGCCGAGCCCTTTGCCCAAGACCCTGAAAAACCCAAAAAAATCCGTACCAAGCGTGGGGCGGCGGCAAGGGAACGGGAAGCTTTGAAAAAAGCCCAGGCGGAAAAAGCGCGCATACGGGCGAAAGCGGAAAAATCAAGAGCGAAGCACAGGAAAAAAGAAAAGGAAAAATAATGCCGGACTTATCTCTTTTAAATTCAGCGCAGTATCAGGCCGTGACGGCGGGGAACAATCCTTTGCTCGTCATTGCGGGGGCGGGCAGCGGAAAAACCCGCACCATAGTATACAGGCTCGCCTATTTGGCGGAGCGGGGCGTTGACCCCTATTCCATTCTGCTTTTGACGTTTACCAAAAAAGCCGCCCAGGAAATGCTGCACAGGGCTGCTTCCCTGCTCGGTTCCGATTTAATGGGCGTGCAGGGCGGAACATTCCACGCGTTTTCCTATGCGCTTTTGCGGCAGTTTCCCCCTTCCTGGGCGAAATCGAATTTGAGTATTCTGGACGGCGCCGACTGCACGGCAATTATCGGGCACTGCAAGGATGAAAAAAAGATAGGCAAGGGGGACAGGTCTTTTCCGAAAAATGCGACCGTTCACGGGCTTATCAGCAAGGCACGCAACAAAGAGCTGCCTCTTGAGGAAATTTTGCGCCGTGAAAGCCAGCACCTGCTCCCGCATGCGGAAGCCCTCTGCGAGCTTGAAACGCTGTATCACGCATACAGGCGTGAGCATAACGTGCTTGATTATGATGATTTGCTTTTTGAACTGGAAGCAGGCTTAAAAGAGAACCCTGCGCTTTTGAAGCGCATGCATGAACGCTTCCGCCATGTCATGGTGGATGAATACCAGGATACCAACATGGTGCAGGCTCGGCTCGTGCGTCTTTTGACCGGCGGGGATACGGCTGTCATGGCTGTCGGCGACGACGCCCAGTCGATTTACGCGTTCCGCGGGGCGAACGTGCAAAATATTTTGGAATTTCCTAAGCTTTTCCCCTGCTGTGAAATTGTGCGTCTGGAAGAAAATTACCGCTCCGTTCAGCCTATTTTGGATATTGCCAACGCTGTTTTGGAAAACGCGCCCGTCGGGTATCAAAAGCGTTTGTTTTCTAAGCGCGGCTGTGAGGAAAACACGGTAAGCGTGCAGGTTGTGCGTCCTTTCAGCGACATAACGCAGGCGCGTATCGCCGCCCGCATGATAGACGGGCTTCTGCATACGGAGCAGGGGTCGGATATCGCCGTGCTTTTTCGGGCGGGGTATCAGTCTTATCATTTGGAAATCGAGCTGAACAAGCTCGGTATCGGTTTTAAAAAATACGGCGGGGTGAAATATACGGAAGCTTCCCATATCAAAGACGTGCTTTCTTATCTGCGTTTGCTCCTGAACCCCATGGATTTGCCGGCTTTTGAACGTATGGCGGGCTTGTGCAGGGGAATAGGAGCCAAAACAGCCCGCAAGCTTTTTGGCCTCGCCATGCAGGAAGATAAGGAGGCTTTGCGGAAAGCCTGTAAGAAATATCCTGATTTTTGGGCTGATTTGCAGCTTCTTATGGAAATGCGGAAAAACAGCGTTTCCCCCGAAACGATGCTGCGTGCCGTGATCGAGCAGTATCAGCCGCGTATGGAACTTCTTTATCCGGACGATTGGCCGCGCCGTCAGCAAGGTTTGGAAGAGCTTGCCGGCATTGCCTCAAGTTATGCGGACTTGGCGGTTTTCATGGCTGACTTGTCTTTGGAAAATCCGGACGAGGCGGAAGACGGGGACGACAGCAGGCAAAAAGTGGTCTTATCGACAGTCCATTCCGCCAAGGGCTTGGAATGGAAGCATGTTTTCATTCTCGATTTGGTGGAAGACAGGTTTCCCTCCCGCCATGCGATGGTCAGTGCGGAAGATTATGAGGAAGAACGGCGGCTTTTGTATGTTGCCTGCACGCGGGCGAAGGACAGTCTGCGTTTGTTTGTTCCGCAAAATATTTTGCAGCGCGGGCAGGGTTTTGAGGAAAGGGCGGTGCCGAGCCCCTTCATTAAAGAAATCCACCCCCGTTTATACGAAGAAGTGATCGAGCAATACGGCGGGGTGCTGGTTAAGCAGGGTCTGCAAAAAAGCCCTTTGCAAACCATGAAGCCTGATATCAATATTTTCGACAGTTTTAAAAATGCCATGGCTGAAAGCGGAGAGGAAACGGCGGGCGGACGGCAGGAAAGCGCAAACCCGGCGGTAAAACTCGGCTATTGCAGGCATAAGGTTTTTGGACGCGGCAAAATCATTGAAGAAGTCGATTCCGAAAAAGTGCGGGTGAATTTTACGGGTATCGGGCTGAAAGTGATTATGAAAGCCTATCTGACTTTTGAAGACTGAAACCGAGGCGGGACGTATGAGCGGAAAACGAAGCGGCGAAGACGGCATATTGGATTTAATTGCAAAATATTTTCCCAACCGGCACCCCCACATGCCCATGGGGCGCGGCGACGACTGCGCCTTAATGACAGTGCCGCAGGCTGCCGCGCTCGGCAATTCGGCGCTTTTCGCCGTAACGTCCGATATTTTTGCGGAAAACGCCCATTTCCGCACATCGTATTTTACGGCTTCGGACATCGGGCATAAGGCGTTAGCCGTGAATATCAGCGATTTGGCCTCGAACGGCGCCAAGCCCTGCGCCTTTTCTTTCAATTTGACCCTTACCGAAAGGCAGGATCATGCGTGGCTTGAAGAATGCTTCCAAAGCATGGCGGACCTTGCAAATCAATACGATATGGTGCTGTGCGGAGGAGATTTGACCAAAGTTCCTTTGGCCCGCACCAAGGAGAAAACGCAGGAAGGGCTCGACCCTCTGACTTTGGGCGGATTGAATATCGGCATTACCGCCTGGGGGACGTATGAACATGGTGGCGTCCCCCTCATGCGTCACCGTGCGTACGCAGAAAACCTTGCCGCGGAAAAAAATGCGGGGCGAAGCATGCAGGCGGACCGTCCCGTGCAGGCAGGCGCATGCATGCGGGAGGGGGATATTCTTTTTCGTATCGGAGAAATCGGGCTTGCGCGGCTCGGACTTTTTTTACTTGAAGAAACGCAGGACAAAGCGAAATGCGCGGAGAAATATCCCCATGCCGTCAATGCTCATCTGCGTCCTTCGCCCCTTGTGCGGGAAGGGCTTTTGCTTTCGCAGTTCGCAAAGGAATTTCCTTTGTTCGTCATGGATATTTCAGACGGGCTCATGCGGGATATTCCGCGTTTGCTTGCGCGCCAGGGTCTTGTTTTCGCAGATGAAAAGGCGTTCGGAGCCGACATTGTCCTGACGGAAGACACGCTTTCTTCCGAAGTGAGGGAATATTGCGGAAAAAACGGGCTCGACCCTTGTCTTTTCGCCTATAAGGGCGGTGAGGATTACGGACTGGCGGGCGTTTGCGCAAAAGAGGGATTTTCCGCTTTGCAGGCGTTTTGCAAAAAACATGCGGTGGAACATTTCCATGCGCTCGGTGCCGTCACAAACGGTGCGGTAACGTTCAACCGGCAAATTGCGGAGGAAGCGGGCTTTGACCATTTCCAATGAAAACAATGAAGCCCTTGCCGAAGTGATGAAAGATCTGCGCCCTTCTTTCTGGCGTCCTTTTTTGATCACTTCCTTACTGCTTTTGCTCGTGGTGGCGTTCATCACCGATTACAATATCCGCCAGTCCGAAGAAGTGCTCGGCGAACAAATGGCGGACAGGGGCATTCGCGCCATATGGCTTTTTGAAAATGTCCTTATGGATAAAATTCAGTTTAAAAGTACGGAAGTGCGCAATGAGTATATCCGCCATTTGGGCACGCAGGACGATTTTTCTTTTCTTGCCGTGACCGATAGCGAGGGGCGTTTTTTGGCACACAGCGACATGAAAAAAATCGGTTCGTATCTGACTGTTTTCGATGCCGGGGAAGAAAGCGGTTTTTGGGAACGGGTGGAACATATTTTGCCGAGAACCGATGCGCAGGGCACGGCCTGGGGTTTTGTGACCATCGGCAATGACCGTCTTTTTTTGGTGCACAGGATTTACGGCGAAAATTTCCGTCAGGGGAATTTGCGGTATCTGCACCCTGAAATTACGGACTTTATCAATAAAGATGAAGTCAGGCATGTTTTCGCCGCAATAAATTCCAAAACCCTGCAAAAAGACATTGCCGTATACAGACGCAAGGCGTTCACCGTCGCTCTTTGGATTTTGGGGCTTTCTTCCGTTTCCATGTGGATGGTTTCCCTTGTCAATAAATTGGTCAGCAACAGGAAAGCCATACGCATAGCGGAAAAAACCATCGCTTCCATGCGGCGTGAAGTGCTTGAGCTTGAAGAAGAAGTCATCAAACGTGAAAAACTCGCCGCCATCGGGAATTTAGCCGCCGGCGTCGCCCATGAGATACGCAATCCCTTAAGTTCAATCAAGGGCTATGCCACGTATTTTTCCGGATATTTTCCGAAAGAAAGCAATGAATATAAGGCGGCGCTGATCATGGTGCAGGAAACGGAACGCCTGAACCGTGTCGTGGGTGAACTGCTGGGGGTTTTCCGCCCTACCGATGTTAAAAAAGCGGAAATTCCCATTGACGGGGTATTGGATACGTGTATCGCCATTTTGCAGGCGGACGCGAAACAGCTTGGCATTGAGTTTCGGGTTTTCGGCAGGGGCAAGGTGCTGAATATCGACCCTGACCGTATCAAGCAGGCGGTTTTGAATATCTGTTTAAACGCCGTCGAGGCTATCCGCGATGAAAAGAAAACCCTGCGAAAGGAAAAGCACTATCATATCGATATGACGGTGACGGAACAGGAAAAAAATTTTTGTCTGACCATAAAGGATAACGGACCCGGAATTGACGCGGAACTTTTAAGCAGGATTTTCGACCCGTATTTCACTACGAAGAATGAGGGGACAGGTCTCGGTTTGAGCAATGTGCGGAAAATTTTGGAGGCGCACGGCGGTTCCATAGAGGCGGAAAGCCAGAAGGGGCTCGGAACCGTATTCAATCTGTATTTGCCGAAGAGAGGATGAGAGTATGCAAAAATCAACGCTGCTTATTGTTGATGATGATTACGCGCATAGGAACATGCTGAAACTTATGCTTGAAAATTGGCATTACCGCACTTTTGAAGTGGAAACCGGGGAAGACGCCGTGGACTTCGTGAAAAAGCAGGCTGTCGATTTGGTGCTGTGCGACGTGAGAATGACCAATATGGACGGGTTCGCCACGTTGCTCGCCATTCATGAGTGGAACCCCGCCATTCCGGTTGTTTTGATGACAGCATATTCTTCCGTGGAAAAAGCGGTCGAAGCGATGAAAATGGGGGCGTATTCCTATGTGACGAAGCCTTTGGATTTTGAAGTGCTCAAGGCTACGCTTTACAATGCCTTGGAACATACCCGCCTGAAAGAGGAAAACACGCAGCTGAAGCAAGCCCTCGGCATTGCGCAGACCATGCCTTTGGGAAAAAGCGCGCTTATGCGTTCTTTGCAGGAAATGATTGAAACCGTCGCTCCGAGTGAGGCGACGGTGCTTATCACCGGAGAATCCGGCACGGGAAAAGAGCTTGTCGCAAAAGCGATTCAAGCGAACAGTCTGAGAAAAAACCAAGCCTTTGTGACAATCAACTGCGCCGCTCTTGCGGAAAATTTGTTGGAATCGGAACTTTTCGGGCATGAGAAAGGGGCGTTCACCGGAGCGGACAAAATGCGTGAAGGGCGTTTTGTGCAGGCGGATAACGGCACGCTTTTTCTCGATGAAATCGGCGAAATGCCGCTCGCCCTGCAAGTCAAGCTTTTGCGGGTTTTGCAAAACGGCGAAATCCAGCGTGTGGGCAGCGATAAGGTAAAAATCGTCGATGTGCGGATTATTGCCGCCACCAACAGGAATTTGCAGAAAGAAGTGGAAGCCGGGCGTTTCAGGGAAGATCTCTTCTACCGTTTGAATGTCATCGCTTTGGAAGTTCCGGCTTTGCGCGAGCGTAAGGATGATATTCCTTTACTTGCGCAGAAATTTGTGGAAAACTTTGCGCGTGCGAACAGGAAATCCATAAAAGGGTTCAGCCCTCAGGCCATGGACATGCTTATGCGTTATGATTGGCCCGGCAATGTGCGGGAATTGGAAAACGCCATGGAACGGGCTGTCATTCTCGCTGTGGGCGAATACGTCACGGAAAGGAGTTTGCCTCTCGCCATTCAGCAGATGACGGGAAACACGGCAGCCGTGCCAAGCGGCATTCTTGCCAACAAATCCTTGGATGATATCGAAAAAGAAGCCATTTCCGCAACATTGGCGGAAACGGCGGATAATAAGAGCGAGGCGGCAAGACGTTTGGGAATCACCCGTGCGACCTTGCACAGCAAATTGAAAAAATATAACTTAGAATAGGGGTCCTTATGCTTTTGTTGGAAGGAAAAAGTGTTTCAAAGGCGCTGCGCGCGAAAGTGAAGGAAGAAATAGCCGCGCTTGGTTCCGCAGTCAAACGTGTTCCGGGGCTTGCCGTGATTTTGGTGGGGGAGGACCCTGCGTCCCAGGTGTATGTCCGCAATAAGGAAAAAGCTTGCGAAGAAGTGGGGATTACGTCCTATTCCTATCGCTTGCCCCATGACATAGGGCAGGAAAGTCTGATAAAACTGATCAGGGAACTGAACGCCGATGATAAGGTCGACGGCATTTTGCTGCAGCTTCCCTTGCCTGAGGGACTGAATACTCAAGCCTGCCTGCAAGCCATCGATCCCCGCAAGGATGTCGACGGTCTGCACCCTGAAAACCAAGGCAGGCTTGCTTTGGGGCTCAAGGCTCTTCGTCCGTGCACGCCGGCGGGAACGCTTTTTCTGCTTGATTATTATAACTACGATTTGGAGGGTAAGAACTGCGTCGTGCTTGGCAGAAGCCATTTGGTGGGACGTCCCCTCGCCATGATGCTGAACGATAAGACCATGAATGCGACAGTGACCATGTGCCATTCAAAAACCAGAAATTTAAAAGAAATTTGCCGGCAAGCCGATTTTATTTTTTTGGCGATCGGCAAACCCCGTTTTCTCACTCCCGATATGGTCAAGGAAGACGCCGTGATTATCGACATAGGCATCAACCGTACGGAAGACGGGCTTTGCGGTGACGCGGATTTCAAAGCTTTGGAGGGAAAAGTCGCCGCCATGACGCCGGTTCCGGGAGGGATCGGGCTCATGACCATTTCCCAGCTTCTTGAAAACACCATGCAGGCTTGGAAATACGCAATGGGTTTAATTCGGCTTGAAGATTTGGCATAAGGATATGTTGCCGTAAAAAAAGACGGTATTTAAAAAAGGGTATTTGCTATGGCACGGAAAAAATCTTTGGCGTTTCGCAGGGAACAGGCGCGAAAAGTTCAGGAGGGGCTGCAAAAACGGTATCCTGAGCCGGAAACGCATTTGCACCATGAAAACGCGTGGGAGCTTTTGCTTGCGACCGTGCTTTCCGCCCAGTGCACGGACGCGCGGGTGAATATGGTGACGCCGAAACTTTTTGCAAAGTGGAAAGACCCGTTCAGTCTTGCGCAGGCAAATATCGCCGAGGTGGAAGAGATAATACGGTCTACCGGTTTTTATCATAACAAGGCGAAAAACATCGTGGCGGCGGCAAAGCTTCTTGTTGAAAAATATCAGGGTGAAGTGCCGCGGACCATGGAAGAGCTGACCAAGGTTCCCGGCGTGGCGCGCAAGACCGCCAATGTTGTTTTATATACGGCTTTCGGAATCAATGAGGGTTTGGCTGTCGATACCCATGTGAAACGTATCAGTCACAGGCTCGGACTTACAGCTTCCCAAGACCCCGTGCAGGTGGAAAAAGATTTGATGGAAGTTTTTCCGCGGGAGGAATGGGGCAATGTCAATCACCGTCTTGTGTGGTTTGGAAGGCAAGTTTGCGACGCAAGAAATCCGAAATGTGCGGAATGTGAATTTGATACGCTTTGCCCGAAATTTGAACCGAAAAAAACAGGCTGAACAGCTTGCTTTTTGTTCCATTGCCACCGTATGGAAGCGTTCTGCGGTCGTCTTCTGAATTTGCTGCCGCAAAAGGTGAAATTGCGTACAGGGAAAGCTGTCTTCAGTATCATAGTTAATGATATGGAGCGGTTCCGTTTAGCATGCATAAGGTTTTATACAACCTTGATTTAACCCGATTTGAAGATTTGTTTTTATTTTCGGCAAAAACTGTTTTTTTATCTTAGGGAATAATGTTGAATGCCTGCAAATGCACTGGTCGTTTTTTATCGGTATGTCCCGTTCTTTTCTTAGTATAATTATATAATGAGATATGAAATATCTTTTTGACAAAAGCGATTAAGCCGTTCTGCGTCAGCAGTACGGCAAAAATGCGTCTTGGAGAGAAAAAAGATACACTGTACCGAAAATCGGCAATATGCTCAATGCTGCGAACTCTCAAAAACAGACAGCGAGAGCTGTTTCGTTTTTTAAAAGAGAGCAAAAAATATGGGAGAGCGATACAAAGGGGGAACGTCCGTTCCCCCTTTAATAGAGCGTATCTTTATAAGCGTTCAATGACTTTATCAGTTATTTCAATGGTATTGCACAGGGTTTTGCCCTCTTCCATGATGTCGCCGGTCCTGAAGCCGTCCTGCAATGTTTTGCGGACGGCATTTTCAATGCACAGGGCTTCTTTTTCGAGGTCGAATTCATGAAGAAGCATCATGGATACCGATAAAATCGTCGCAAGGGGATTGGCTTTGTTTTGTCCTGCAATATCGGGGGCGGAACCGTGGATTGGCTCGTAAAGCCCCGCATATTCGCTGCCGAGGCTGGCGGAGGCGAGCATGCCGATGGAGCCGGTGATGACGGCGGCTTCGTCGGAAAGGATGTCGCCGAAAAGATTGCTCGTGACAATGACGTCAAACTGGCTCGGGTCGCGCACAAGCTGCATGGCGGCATTGTCCACATACATGTGGTTGAGGCTGACTTCCGGGTATTCTTTGGAAACCTCGATGACCACTTCGCGCCATAAGCGGCTTACGTCAAGCACATTCGCCTTATCGACGGAGCAAACTTTTTTCCTGCGTTTCATGGCTGCTTTGAATGCGATATGGGCTATGCGGCGTATTTCGTCTTCATCGTAAATCATGGTATTGAAGCCTGTGCGTTTGCCGCCGCGGACTTCAACGCCGGCAGGCTTGCCGAAATAAATGCCTCCGGTCAGCTCGCGGACAACCATGACGTCCAGTCCCTTGTCCACAATGTCTTTGCGCAAAAGGCACGCGCCGGACAGTTCGGGGAAAAGGCGGGCGGGGCGGAGATTCGCAAACAGCCCCAAAGCCTTGCGGATTCCGAGCAAGCCTTTTTCAGGACGGATTTCAGGGGCGATGGTGTCCCACTTGGGTCCTCCCACGGCTCCGAGCAAAACGGCATCCGCTTTCCTGCACGCTTCAACGGTCGCTTCCGGAAGCGGAGAGCCCGTTTCATCTATGGCGATACCTCCGATAAGCACATGTTCCGTGCTGAATTCATGGTTGAATTTCCGTGCCGCCGCGTCAAGGACCCGAAGCGCCTGTCCGACGATTTCAGGTCCGATTCCGTCACCTGCCATTACTGCGATGTGTTTTTTCATAAATGCCTCTATTTTTCAATTCGTTTTAGCAGTTTGTCAAGGATTTGTATGAAATGGCCGAGTTCTTGCTCGCTGATGGTGAGGGCGGGAAGCAAACGCAAAACTGTTCCTTGGGTGAGATTTATGACAATGCCTTCTTCAATGAGGCTGTTCCAAAGGGATTTGGCGCTTTCTTCGGAACAGGTGAGCTGAATGCCCCGCAGCAGTCCGAAGCCGCGCACCTCTTTTATCCACGGGCTTTTCAGCGCCATGATGTTTGTTTCAAGATAGTTGCCGAGGTGCTCGGCGCGTTCCGCCAATTTGTCCCGTTCCATGATTTCAAGAACTTTTGCGCCGGCTTTCGTCACCAGCGCGCCGCCTCCGAAGGTTGTGGCATGGGAACCGGGAACGAAAGCTTTGGCTATTTCGTCCGTCGTCATCATGCAGCCGAGGGGAAGCCCGTTGGCAAGGGCTTTTGCATTGGTAATGACATCGGGCCTGACATCGTAGTGCTGGAAAGCCCACCATTTGCCGGAGCGGCAAAGCCCTGCCTGCACTTCGTCAACCATGAAGAGAATACCGTTTTTACGGCAAAGTTCCTGCACTTGTTCCACATATTCCGGGCTAAGGCAGTTCACCCCGCCCTCGCCTTGGATGATTTCGATAAGCACCGCGGCTGTTTTATCGGTAACCGCCTTTTTGAGGGCTTCGATATCATGCCATGCGACTTGCACGAAACCATCGGTTTTGGGACTGAAACCGTCCAGATATTTTTCCTGTCCCGTGGCGGCGAGGGTCGCAAGGGTGCGTCCATGGAAAGCGTGGCTGAACGTGATGATTTCATAGCGTCCCGTGTTTTTTACCCGCTGCTGGTAACGCCGTGCGATTTTGATGGCCGCTTCATTGGCTTCCGCTCCGGAATTGCAGAAAAACACCTTGTCCATGTGGCACGTTTTTAAAAGGCGTTCCGCCAAGTCAAGCTGTTCTTCCTGATAAAACAGGTTGCTGACGTGGATAAGCTTTTTTGCCTGCTCGCCGATGACTTCCGCAAGTTCTTCGTTGCAATGCCCGAGGGCGGTCACGGCTATGCCTGATAAAAGGTCGAGATATTCCTTGCCGTCGACATCCCACATCTTGCTTCCTTTCGCACGGGAAACACTGACGGGGTAACGGGCGTAGGTCCTGCACAAGAGTTTTTCCTCTCTTGCTTTCAACGCTTCAAAACGTGTCATTTCACAGCTCCGTTTTTACAGTTCGATTTAGAAATTCAAGCGTTCAATGTTTTTTTGAAAGCCTGAGCCATTGCGTCAATGGTTTGGGTGAAGACCAAACTTTCTCCGGTGTATACTGACAAATCCGCGTTCGCTTCGCCCACTTCGCCGATTTGGTAGCAGTGGTTTTCAAAAAGCTTTTCAAATTCGGCGCACTTGCCTGGTTCGACTTCCGCAAGGAAACGGCTTGCGCTTTCGCTGTATAGGATTTCCATTGTGGTCATGTCTTCTTCTTTGCCCGCTTTTTCAAGGTCGACTTTTGCGCCGAAAAGACCGCCTATGCACATTTCCGCAAGGGCGACGGCAAGTCCGCCGTCTGAAAGGTCATGGCAGGCTTTGACGAGTTTTTGTTCCGCCGCTTTGTGGAAAGCGCGGTAACGGGCGAGGGCGGAACCGGAGTCGACTTGGGGGACGCGTCCGCCTTTAATGCCGAGTTCGTCGAACGCTTCGCTGCCCGCCATTTCGTTTTTCGTGTAGCCGAGCAGATAGATTTTATTGCCTGCGGCTTTGAAATCACTGGTCACCGCATTGTTGACATTGCCGATTTTGGCAAGAACGCTGAATAAGACCGTGGGCGGAATGGAAATTTTCTTGCCGTCGCCGATATAGTCGTTTTTCATGGAATCCTTGCCGGAAATGCAGGGCACTCCGTAATCCAGGCAATATTTGCCAAGGGCTTCGCAGGCGCGCACAAGCTGGGCGAGTTTGTATTCGCCGTCCGGTGTTTTTTCCGATTGGATAGGGTCGCACCAGCAGAAATTGTCACAGCCCGCCATATGGTCGGGGTCTGCGCCTGCGGCGACGGCGTTGCGGACAGCTTCGTCAAGGGCGTTCGCCATCATGTGGTAGGTATCGTAATCGCTGAATTTCGGACAAATACCGTTGGAAATGACAATGCCCGCCTCATCTTCAAGCACGGGGCGCAGGACAGCCGCGTCGGCGGGGGCGTCCTGCTTTTTGCCGACAAACGGTTTGACGACGCTTCCGCCTTTCACTTCGTGGTCGTATTGGCGGACAATGTTTTCTTTACTGCAAATATTGAGGCGTCCGAGCATTTTTAGTAAAAATTCCGCTTTGTCGTTGGTATCGGGCATTGCCACTTGGTTTTGCATTTGGGTTTGTTCCGCTTTCCAAACCGCTTTCAGCCGCATTTGAGGCAGGCCGTTGTGCATGAAGTCCATAGGCAGGTTCGCTACGGGCTTTTCGCCGTAAAAGACTTGGAAATAGCCGGTATCGGTAAATTCGCCGAGGCATGTCGCTTCAACGTCCATATGTTCCGCCAAGGCTAAGAATTCCTGCAATTTATCCTGAGGCACCGCCAGGGTCATACGTTCCTGAGCTTCGGAAAGAAGAATTTCCCAAGGCTGAAGTCCGTCGTATTTCAACGGAGCTTTGGATAAATCCAGACGGCAGCCGCCTGTGGCTTCGCTCATTTCGCCGACGGAAGAAGAGAGCCCTCCGGCGCCGTTGTCGGTAATCGCGTGGTAAAGTCCCAAATCCCTTGCGCGGATAATGAAATCGTACATTTTTCTTTGGGTTATGGGGTCGCCTATTTGTACGGCGGTCGCCGGGCTTTCCTCATGCAGTTCTTCGGAAGAGAATGTCGCCCCGTGTATGCCGTCTTTGCCGATACGTCCGCCGGTCATCACAATGGCGTCGCCGGCTGTCGGGATTTTTTCAAACCCGTTCATGCCGTGGAGCCTGCGGGGCATAAGTCCGACAGTGCCGCAATAGACAAGGGGTTTGCCAAGATAGCGTTCGTCAAAGACAATGGCTCCGTTCACAGTCGGTATGCCGGATTTGTTTCCTCCGTCTTCAACTCCTTTGCGCACCCCTTCCATGACGCGGCGGGGATGCAGAAGGCGGGAGGGCATTTTATCCGCATGGAAAGGCGAAGCGAAACAAAAAACATCGGTATTGCAAATAAGTTCCGCTCCCATGCCTGTTCCCATAGGGTCGCGGTTCACGCCCACGATTCCGGTCAGCGCTCCGCCGTACGGGTCGAGGGCGGAGGGGCTGTTGTGGGTTTCAACTTTGATGCAGACGTCGTAATCGTCATTGAAAGCCATGACTCCCGCGTTGTCACTGAAAACGGAACGGCAGAAATCATTGTCGCCAAGGCGTTTTCTGATAGTGGCTGTCGGGGTTTTGATATAGGTTTTGTAAAGGCTGTCGATGTATTGGGTCTTGCCGGTTTCCGTGTTCACATATTCTATTTTGGCGGCAAAAATCTTATGTTTGCAGTGTTCGGACCATGTTTGGGCGAGCACTTCCAGTTCCGCGTCCGTTGGATTTTCGGGCAAACCGAACTGTGCCCTGTCTTTTTTGGTTTCGTCTTTTGCGTAAAAATTCTTGATGATAAGCATTTCTTCCAGCGTGAGCGCGAGGGTGTTTTTACGGCTGTAATCGATAAGTTCCGCGTCACTCATGCCGAGGATCGGAATAATGCGGACCGTATCCGAAGCTTTTCCGGTGACTTTTGACGCCTGCGCTTCAAAGCCCGCTTCTTTCGCCCATTCTTCCCTGCTTTTTATGCGCAGGCGTTCGATAAGCTCGTTGGCAAGCAGATCCCTGCCGGTTTTTTCCGCTTCGGCGCGGGTTATTTTGCCCCACAGATGGTATTGCTTGGCGGTGTAAACCTTGAGGGTGTCCCTTTCTTTTCCGAGCACGAGGGCGGCGGTGTTCCTTGCCGTGTTGCCTTCATTGTCCGTTACGCCGGGACGGAAGCTTACCTCAAGTATGAAATCGGCGTCGGACGGGCTCGGCTGAAGGCTCGCGCTTTGCAGAACCGGGTCGTGCATAACGGCTTTTTCAAGAAGCAGGCTTGCTTCTTCTTCGCCGATACCGTCAAAAGTAAGGACTTTCACCATACGTACGGTATCGATATTGAAGCCGAGCGCTTCTTTTATTTCTTCCGCAACTCTGCGTCCTACCGGGTCCTGTTGATTTTCCTTGACACGAATTTCCAAACGTAAAAGACTCATAATCCACCTTTTTGGGTTTATGCCTTGCGGCTATTTATTTCTTTCTTTTATATAGGTTATTGCTTCCGCTAACATGGTTTTGTATGTTCCCGAAAAGCCCTGCAAATGTTTTTCCGCTTCGTCCAAATAGGTTTGGGCGAGTTCGCGGGTTTTTTGCGGATAGCCCGCGTCAATGATTTTTTGCGCGATGGTTTGCAGTTCCTGCTCGCTGAATGTTTTTCCTTCGTTTTTCGGGGTGTTTCGCCCTGCAAAAACGGGGTTGGAAATATTTTGAAATTTTTGGATGAAATCGGCTCGTTCGCTTTCCGTGAGGCTTTGCAGATACATATGGACAGGAGGCGTGCATTTTCTTTCCCTGAGGTCGCCGCCGGAAGGTTTGCCTATTATTTCTTCGGGAGAAAAATCAAGGGCGTCGTCCACAATCTGAAACGCCATGCCGAGATTTAAACCGAAATCACGGGCGGAGGCGACATCTTTCGGGGCGGCACCCGCCATAACGGCGCCCACTTCGCAGGCGGAGCGGATGATCCAAGCCGTTTTTCCTTCGATGACGGCAAGATATTCTTCGGCATTGTCCGGAATTTTTCCGGTAAGATTGATTTCTTCGATTTCGCCGTTTGCCGTTTTGAGCAATGCGTCGGAAATGATATTCATAAGTGCCGTGTTTTGAAATTCCGCCATTTGCTTGTTGCCCATGGCGAGCAAGGCGTCTCCCGCCAAAAGGCAGGGGCGGACGCCGAATTTTACGTGGCTTGCGGTTTTGCCGCGTCTCAGTTCCGCATTGTCAAGCACGTCGTCATGCAGAAGGCTTGCGACATGGAACATTTCCAGAACAACGGACGCATCGTATACGGAAAGCTCCGGATGGGTTATTTTTTGTTCCGTTTCAAGAAGATTGTACCATAAGAGCGTCAAGACGGGGCGGAGTCTTTTTCCGCCGGATAAAAAAGCGTAGCTTGCGATTTCCTGCACGGAAGATGGCAGTTTTTTCGTCACGTTTTCCAATGCTTTCGCAATGCCGCTTTGTTCCTGCGCGATAAATCGGGTAAATTCTTTCATGTGCCGCCTGATCAAACCAAAGGTATTTTTTTTGTTTCCAAGGAGCGAGAATAGCATAAAGCCCTTTATTTCGCAAGCAAAACAAAGGGCTGTAATTAAAATATGTCAAAGGGGGTTCATTTGAAAAGCGTTGAGCAGATCTTATGTTTTTTCATGGTGTTTTGCACGGCATTTTTCGCAGATACCGAGCAGGATATGCCGGTGGTCCAGGAGGGTGAAGCCGTTTTTTTCCGCAATTTCTTTTTGGTATTTTTCAATTTCAGGCAGGTGAAATTCTATTGTTTTTCCGCAGGCTGTGCAGACCAAATGGTCGTGGTGCTGTTTTCCTATGCAAACTTCGTAGCGGGCGAAGTTTTCTCCCACATGCAGTTCTTCCGCAAGCCCCACTTCGCACATGAGCTTGATTGTGCGGTAAACGGTTGTCTGCCCAATGCCCGGATATGTTTTGCGCACTTCCTGACAGATTTCTTCCAAGGAATGATGACCTTGCATGCAAAAAAATATTTTTGCGATATTGACACGCTGTTTCGTGGTGTTTAAGCCCCGCTGGCTCATAAGCGCAAGAAAATGATTCAAGTCATTTTCCATAACGGGATCATGGGTGTTTTTTCCGATATTTTTTTGCATGGCTTGTTTTAACCGGTCGTGCCTGATAAAATGTGTTTTTTTTGTTTATAAGATTTTTAAAATAGTGTCAAACCAAGGGGGAAGATTAAAAAATAACGGTTAATGGCTGTGCTGCCGCTTGCTTTTTGGGCGGGAGGCATTATAGTATTATCAAAGTTCGGCAAAATTGTTCTTTTTGCTGAAAAAAACAGACGGTTTGCAATATATTTTAAAAACGAAAAAAGAGGATATGGATATGAAGATTGCAGCGACTTATCAAAACGGCATGATTTTCCAACATTTCGGACATTCCGAGCAATTCAAGCTTTACGATGTTGAAAACGGAAAAATAACGGACAGCCGCGTTGTCGATACCAACGGGCAGGGGCACGGGGCTTTGGCTGATTTTTTGGCAAAATCCGGCGTGAACGTGCTGATTTGCGGCGGTATCGGCGCAGGAGCCCAAAATGCTTTGGCAGAAGCCGGCATACAGCTTTTCGGAGGGGTTTCGGGCATGGCTGATGAAGCGGTTGACGCGTATCTTGCGGGCTCGCTGAAATTCAATGCCGCTGTTTGCTGTTCTCATCACGATCATGGGCACGGGCTTGGGCATTCCTGCGGAACGCACCTGTGCGGGGCGGATAAGCACGGTTGTTCCGGAAACAGCTGATCCCGCATGACGCATCGCTTTTTTTGACAGCTTGTTACCGTATTCATGAAAGAGGATAAAGACGTTTGTTTTTTATCCTCTTTTTCTTTTTTACGCTTTTTCTTTTGACAGAACGCGTTTTTAATTTTAGAAAATCCTCTTAACTTTTGCATATTTTTTTATGTTAGGAACAGAAACGATACTTATGATTTCTCAAAATACGTTTAAAGCCCATGCCAAAAGCCTGCTGCATTTGGGTATGCCCATTTTACTGGGGCAGCTTGCGCAAATGTCCATGAATTTCGTAGATACCGTCGTGGCGGGCATGGCGGGAACGGCGCACATGGCAGGTGTTTCCATCGGCGGGGCGATATGGACACCGCTTTTGCTTTTCGGGCAGGGAATCCTTATTCCTATCGGCCCGCTTGTGGCGCAAGGGCTTGGCGCGGGAAAAAAGGAAAGTTTGAACCGTTTTTGGCGGAACGGCATTTGGATAGCGTTTTTGCTTTCCGCCTTTTTGATTGCGCTTTTCACGCTCGCTTCTTATTTGTATGTGCGGTCTGCGAAAATCGACAAAGAAATGGCGCAGATCGCTTCTGAATATTTATTTTACATAAAATGGGGCATGCCGGCTTTCCTGCTTTTTTTTGTGACCCGTTTTTTTATGGAAGCGAAGTCATATACGCGTCCCGCCATGATTGCGGGTTTTGCGGCTTTATTTTGCAATATTCCGCTGAATATGGTTTTTGTGTTCGGATATTTCGGTTTTCCCGCCCTCGGCGGAGCCGGCTGCGGGCTTGCGACGGCGGTTGTTTGCTGGATAATGTTTTTCATCATGTTTTATTATTTGAAAAAATACAGTCCCGGCACGTTTAAAATCGTCAGGCCCAACATGGTCGTCATGAAACGGGTGGTGCGTCTGGGGCTTCCCATCGCGTTCGCCCTGCTTTTGGAGGTTTCGTCTTTCTCGCTCATTTCCTTATTGATTTCCCCCTTGGGCAAAGTTACGGTTTCAGGACATCAGGCAGCCATGACGACAAGCGGCTTGCTCTTCATGTTTCCCCTTTCCTTAGGCACCGCAACCAGTATTTTGGTCGGCAGGCACGTGGGAGCCGGTGATTTGGTTAAAGCCAAAGAAACACGGCAGTCGAGCGTGCTTATCGGGGTTCTTATCGGTTTTGTCAGTTTATGCGGCATGGTTTTGTTTCGGGAAGAGATTGCGAAACTTTATTCCCAAGACCCTATGGTGATAGCGCTTGCAGGCAGCATTCTGATTTTTACGGCGATATACCAGATTCCGGACTGCGTGCAAATGGTTGTTTTATCCGTTTTGCGCGGCTATAACGACACCAAGGCTATTTTTTACATTTGCTGTTTCTCGTACTGGGGCTTGTCCGTGCCGATCGGGTATGCGCTCTGTTACACTGATTTCATTGTCAAACCGCTGGGCGTGTATGGTTTTTGGATAGCCCTCATTTTAGGTTTGCTTTGCGTTTGTTTATTGGTGAATTTGCGGGTGCGCCATTTGGAAGGACTGACTTTGGAACAGGTGAAAGAGAAAATCAGCAGATGACGCATATGAGATGACACGTTATGATTTGATAAGGGTATAAGGGAATTTCCGCGTTTTATTTTGCCCGCCAATATAAGATGTTGTCCAGGATAACCGGTTCGAGAGCGTCTTCGTCATAAAGCCATGACAGATAGGAACGGAGCACGGAACCTGTGACCGTGTATTGGGCGAACGTCATATTCAGTCCGTAATGGTTGAAAACGCCTTGCAAAAGCATGTCAAAATGTTGCGGCGTTTTGCAGAGCGTTATGATCAGCCTGCAAACGTCAAGCACGGATTTGCGGTTTATTGCGGCAAGCTCTCGTATATCGGCGAAAGGTTCGCCGTGGGCGGGCACAAAAAGTTTCGCTTCCAGCCGTTCCGCTGTTTCAAGGCTTTTGAAATAGCCTTCCAGACAGTAATTATAGCCGATGCCGTATTTTTCCAAAATATGCGGAGGACAAAGTTCGTCGGCGGTGAACACGATATTGTCGGGCGTGCGCAGTCCGATCATGAAAAGGCTGTGTCCGGAAAAGGGGATGATTTCAAAACCCTGAGGCAGGGGAGCGTTTTGTATCGGGGTGACTTTGCTGTTTTCCGCCGTGAAAAAGACGCCTTGCAAAGCCCTTGGCGGATACGCCCCCCAAAGCGCCATGCTTGAAAGCAGCGTGTTTTCAATGAACATACAATCCATGCCGTTGGCATAAACAGGAATGTCAAATTGTTTTTGCAGCCACGCGTTGGCGCCGATATGGTCGGCATGGCAATGCGTGTTGATGACAGCTTTCGGCTTCCAATTGTTTTCTTCGAGGCGTTTCGCAATTTTTTTGCCTGCGCGGGCGTCGATTCCGGTATCGATGATCCATGCTTCGCCATTTTCAACATATAAGCCGGTATTGCTGGGGCTTGCGATATAGTAGGTGTTTTCAGCCACTTGTATACATTCATACATAAGAAAATCCTTTTTCGGGAATATTAACAAAAAATAAGCACTATGTAAAATAGTGCTTATCGGCAAAAGATGAAGAACAAAAGGAATTAAGGATATGAAAGGAAAGGGAAATTTAGTTTGTTTGCAGTTTTGTCATGGCTTTTGAAAGGCGTGCGGCTTGGAGAGGGTCCATGTATGAAAAGATTTCGCCGGATTGTTTGCTTTTCATGCCGTTCAGAATACGTACGGCGATTTTTTCATCAAGAGTTGAAAGGGCTTCCGCCGCTTTTCTCGGTTTCATGGCCGCATAGGTTGCGATAAGGTGGGTGTATTTGGTATCTTCCACGCTGTTTGCTTCCTGCACCATGTTGCCCAGTTTGTTTTCCAGTTGGTTGAGTTCCTGCATGCGGGAATTCATTTGTTCCTGCAAGGAAAGGAGTTCTTCTTCCTTTTGGTTGAGTTCCGCTTCTTTGTAGCTCAAAACATCAGGGGAATCATAGGGCTTTTCCACTTTTGGGGTGGGAATCATCGTTGTTGTCTGGCGTTGGTCGGGGCGCAGATATTCGTCCGCATTCGGTTCTTCGGCATGGGCTGTGCCTACCAAGCTGAAAGAAAAGGTTTTTTCCTGCTTATAGTTCGGTTTTGCGGTTTCAAGGGATTTGTTCAGCTCTTTTTTCGCTTCTTCGCTTGGTTCCTGAATGGAGCTTTCAAGCAAGGCATGGCGGGTTTGGCTTTGTTTCGCGCCGATGGTCGCCATGGAAGCCTGCACAAGCATATCGGCTTTCACGCCGTCGGCGTTGTCGGCGAGATAACGGGCTTTTGCTTTGTTTTGATTGTTGTTTGCGGCAATGGCTTTATTTTCTGATGGCTGCGCCGCGCTGTCGGAAACCTGACTGTCTGCGGGCGTGTCAATTTTTTGAGAAACAATGATTTCCTGATTGGCTTTTTTAAGAGCGAGGCGTTGTTGTTCCCTTGCCTTTGCGAGGGCTTCCGCTTTCGGGTCGGCGGGGCGTTTTACGCTTTCAAAGCTGAAAAGGGTTCCGCCTGCAAGAATGTATGCGCCAAAAACTAATTTCACAAGACCGAGACCTACGACAAAGCAACAAATATTAGTAAGTCTGCGTTTTGAATCGAATGCTTGCAATTTCATCTAAGTTCCTCTGCTCTTTTAGTTGTTCTTCTTTTTTGTAAAGCTCAAAGTGTTTTTCTTTGAGTTTTTCCATAACTTTTCTGTCTTTTGCTTTTTCCGCCAGCTCGATACGGGTTTGTTCAATTCTGGTATCAAGCAGGGCGATGTTTTTTTGCGTTTGCTGTATGTCTTGACGTATCGCTTTGATATAATTGTCAATAAGCCAACGCTCACCCGTTTCATGAACCGGGGTTTTGCTGAGTTTTTGTTCTTGGAAAAGCTCATCTTGTTTCAAGCCTGCGAGGCGTTTTTCCGACATTTGCTTTTTTGCGCCAAGGTCGGCAAGTTTGGCTTTCACCTCGTTCTCAAGCTGTTCCTTGTATTGGAGAACTTTTTCCAATGCGAATTTGAACCCTGCCATGTTTTTTCCTTTATCCTTGCCTTTGATATAGCATATTGAGTGCCAAAGAATAAAAAATATGATATTTCAATAGGATAAAAATTAAATAGAAAAGGCGGGGATACGCGGAAACCGCATTCCGTCCAAAAACTGACAGGAAACGGGGAAAGTGTTTTTGCATGATATGCTTGCGCTGACAGGGTGTGAAATTTCCGTCAACTGCGTTCCGAAAGGTTTTAAAATTCCTTTCAATCACAAGCATAAGCAAAACGAGGAAGTGTATATTGTTTTTAAAGGGCATGGCATATTGACGGTCGATAACGAAAAAATCCGTGTGAAAGAGGGCAGCGCGGTGAAAGTCATGCCGGAGGCTGTTCGTACGCTTGAAAATGCTTCCGAAGAGGACTTCCGGTTTATTTGTATCCAAACAAAAACAAATTCCCTCATGCAGTTTGGAATGAGCGACGTCGAGCTTTGCTGAAACCGCCATTGAAAGGAAAGCGGAAAACAGCGGAAAAACGAAGCGGTTTTTAACCTTTACAAGCGGAAAATTGTTTTATATATCATGCGGACTTGACATAATACGGCTGCTTGCGCGCTGAAAATCCTTTAATGAGTTATTGACAGTCAGTCTGCATAACGGACAAATTCATACGGTAAAATAAGGTAACACATGAAAAACAGAAAGCCTTTTTCTTCACGGGAAAAGTTTGCAAAAAGCATGAAAAGCGCATTGCTTCCGCTTTTGCTTGTTGCGTGCATGGTTTCCTGCGCCGTGTGGGTTTACATTGAGGCGGGCGACGGTTACGCGTGGCAATGGGCAAGGAGCTGGCGTTATCTTGGCGTTTGGACTGCCGGGGGATTTAGGGCTGGTCCTCTTTTACAGGGACTGGGCATAACGGTTTTACTTGCGTTTTGCAGCATGTTTCTTGCGTTATTTTTTGCCTTTGCGCTTGTGTTCATGTGTTTGGGGCAATCTCCCGTGCTTGCTTTCGCCGGGCGGGCTTTGATTTCATTGATCCGCAACACGCCTTTGCTGATTCAGCTTTTTTTGTTTTATTTTGTCATTGCGGGCGTGCTTCGGCTCAATCCGTTCATGACGGCTGTTTTCTGTCTGGCTTTGTTCGAGGGCGTGTATTTGGCGGAAATACTGCGGGGCGGCATTCTCGCTCTTCCCCATGCCCAATGGGAAGCCGCTTTCAGCCTTGGCATGTCCCTTTCGAAAACGCTGCGGTATGTCATTTTGCCCCAAGTTTTCCGCAATGTTTTGCCAAGCCTCGCAGGACAGCTTATTTCCCTGATAAAGGATACGTCGCTTGTCAGTGCGATTGCTGCTGCGGATTTGACTTTGCAGGCGCGCAATGTTATTTCCGAAACCTATTTATCCTTTGAAATATGGATAATCGTTGCTGTCTTATATTTTTTGCTGACGCTTTTCGTCAGTGTGCCGACATTGATTTTTGCTCAAAAACGATGAAAAAGGAGTTTTTATGAAATATCTTGTAAAAATATTGGCTGTCATGCTTGTTCTGCCGTTTTTCTTGGCGAATGCGGCACGGGCGGAGTCAACGATTGATGCCGTTATGGAAAGAGGGGCGCTGCGGGTCGGATTTTCAACGTTTGTGCCTTGGGCTATGCAGGATAAGAATGGAGAATACATCGGCTTTGAAATAGATGTCGCCAAAAAGCTTGCCGAAGATTTGGGCGTGGAACTGCAGCTTGTTCCTACCAACTGGGACGGCATTATCCCCGCACTTCTGGCGAATAAGTTCGATGTGATCATCGGAGGCATGGGGGCGACCACAAAACGCAATTTAACCGTGAACTTCACCGTGCCGTATGATTACAACGCAATGGACATCATGGCGAATAAGGAAAAGGCGGGCGGGCTTAAAAGCCTTGCGGATTTTAATGACAAAGCCGTGGTTGTCGCGGTGCGCAACGGTTCGGCAGGAGCGACATTCGCAAAAAAGTTCTTGCCGGAAGCGACAGTGCGTTTTTTCAATGAGGAAGCGCCCGCCATTCAGGAAGTTTTGTCAGGGCGCGCTTTTGCCTTTGTTTCTTCCCGCCCTTTGCCGACACTGGAAATCGCCAAAAATCCGGACAAGCTTTTCCGTCCCTTTGAAATTGCCGAATATAAGGAACCTATCGGCTTTGCCGTGCGCAAAGGAGATTTTGACACCCTCAATGTCTTTGACAATTGGATTTTGACTATGCACGGTTCGGGCTGGCTCAAAGAAAGGGCGGAATATTGGTTCATGGGAACCGAATGGCAGGAGCTGATCCCCGGCGATTAGCCGCCGGCATTGGAAACAGGGCGTAAAAATGGCATATATTTTAGGTACGCAAAAACGGACGTTTGGCACCATGAACAATGCGGATAAACTTTTCCTGCTTATTTTCGGGGTTTTGTTTTTGTTCGTACTGCATGCTGTTTTCGCCTCTGTGCAGGATTTCAGTTTTGAACGCCTTTTTTCGTATTTGATAAGAACGGATGAAAAAGGAAATTGGCATGCGGGCGTTTTGCTGCAAGGCGTGGGCATGACCCTGCGGTTAAGTTTGTGGTCTTTGGCGCTCGCTTTTTTGACAGGGGCGTTCGTGGGCATCGTTTCCGCCCATAAACGCGGTGTTTCGGCTTTGCCGGGCAGGTTGTACGTGCTTGTTCTCCGCAATATGCCGCCGCTTGTTTTGCTTTTCCTGGTTTTTTTCTTCGCTTCTTCCGTGCTTACGGAATTTTTGGGCAATGCGGAAAACAGCCTTGCGAAATCGGAATATAAGGGCTTGTTCTATGTTTTGGCCGCTCCGGAGGGGCAGCTTGACAGAATGACTGCCTGCGTGCTGACCCTCGGGCTTTATGAGGGGGCGTACATTGCGGAAATCGTGCGCGCCGGCATTGAAAGCGTACCCTGCGGGCAATGGGAAGCCGCCAGGGCGAGCGGACTTACGGCATGGCAAATCCGCCGCCATATCATTATTCCGCAGGCTATGCGCCAAAGCCTCGCCCCCCTTGTCGGGCAAAGCATAAGCACCATGAAAGACAGCGCCATCGCCTCCATTATTTCGCTGCAGGAACTCACGTTCCAAAGCATGGAACTTATGAATGTGACGGGAAGGACCGTTGAAATTTGGATACTGACGGCTCTGCTCTATTATTGTTTGTGCGTTTTTTTGGAAAAACTGAGCAAAAAATGGGAATGTTCCATAAAATGGAAGTCGTTGCAGTGATTGAGGACATATGCAGGAATTGATATTACCGATAACACAAAATATGCCGTGGCTCGCTCCTCTTGCCGGCTGGTCCGATTTGCCTTTCCGCCTGCTTTGCCGCGAACACGGGGCTGATGTCGCCTGTACGGAAATGGTCAGTGCGAAGGGTTTGGTTTATAACGGGAAAAATACCTGTGATTTATTGCGGACGCAGGCGAAAGACAGTCCTTTGATTGTGCAGGTTTTCGGTGCGGAGCATGATTTCATGCAAAAAGCCGTACAAATTTTAAAAGAGGACGGTTTTTGTTTTTTTGATGTGAATGTCGGGTGTTCCGTTCCGAAGGTGGCGAAAACCGGAGCGGGGGCGGCAATGCTCAAAGATTTGCCAAACCTATACAAGGTTGCGGAAAGCGTTATTTCCGAAGTGCATAAGGATAAGGGGCGTAAAATCGGCTTTAAAATCCGTTTGGGTTATTATTTTGACGAAAATGTTTATGAAGAGGCGGCTCTGCGTTTGCAGGATTTGGGGGCGGACTGGATAACCCTGCACCCCCGTTATGCGCGGCAGGGCTTCAGCGGCACGCCTTGCTACGAATCCCTTGCGCGGCTTAAGGAACTTCTTGAAATTCCGGTTGTCGCAAGCGGGGATTTGTTTACGGCGCGCGACGGCGTGCGGGTTTTGCTTGAAACGGGAGCCGATGCCGTCATGTATGCCAGAGGGGCGATGAGCAATCCCCGTATTTTTGCCGAGCATAAAATTCTGTGGCGTCATGTGCGGGAAAACGGTCTTGTTTCTTCGCAAATTCCGGAATATGAGGAATTGTTTCCCAAAAGCCCCGAACAGATAAAAACGGATTTGCACGCGCTTATCATGAAGCATTTGGCGTATGCGAAAGAATATTGTCCCGAGCGGGCGGTCTTGCAAATGCGGACCATTGTTCCGCGTTATGTCCGGCATTTGGAAAATGCGAAGCTCCTGCGCCAAGCCCTGATACAGTGCAGGAGTTTTGAGAATTTGGACAGCGTTATTCAGGAATATTTCGCATAAGTTTCGGCTTTTGATTGTTCTCATGGTTTCCGATTATTTTTTCCATCCAAATCATGCTGTACCAGCGGTTGAATTTATACCCGCAGTTCCGGAATATCCCGACTCTTTCAAAGCCTAAGCGGGCATGGAAATCAGCGCTGCCGGTGCTTAGAAATTCATCGTTCCGTTCAGGGTACGCAATGCAGGCATATACATTCAATATGCCCGTTTCCTGCAATTTTTTTTCAAGCGTTTCATAGAGTTTTCGCCCATACCCTTGTCTTTGCACTGTACGGTCAAGATAAATGCTTGTTTCGCAAGACCACGCATAGGCTGCCCGTCCGACAAAAGCTCCCGCATAGGCATATCCGTAAACCGCATTTTCGTTTTCCAAAACAAGATAGGGATATTGTTTCAATGTTGTTCGGATACGGTTTTGAAACGCTTCAAGACTCGGAACGGCATATTCAAAGGAAATCGCCGTATTTTTCACATAATAGGCGTAAATCGCCAATAATTGTTTGGCGTCGGCGGTTTGAGCGGGTCGGATATGCATGGAATTTTCCCGTATTTCTTAATATGCTTAGAGGGAATTGAGAAAATCGGCTTGTTTGGAAAGGGTTTTCGGAATATGCTTTTGCCAGAAATTCCAATTATGTATGCCGTCCGCTTCAATGTATTCCATGCTGAAGCCCCGTTTTTGAAATGATTTTTGGGCGCTGCGGTTTTCTTCCAGCACAAGTTTGTCCTTGTTTCCCGTAACGACGATGATTTGCCGTGGCGAGGTGGCGGGCCATTTTTTATTGATAAGCTCCAGTACGGAATTGTCGTCCCAAATTTTTTGGTTCTCCGGTGTGAGTTCGCCCAAGAGTTTTTTTATTTTCCAATTGTTTTTATGCATGCGGATATCAAGCACGCCGCTTATGCTTGCCATAGACTGGAAAAGGTTTTTGTTGCGGAAACCGAGGAGCAGGGCGCCGTGCCCTCCCATGCTCAATCCTGCGATCGCCCGTTTTTTTGTTGTGGGATAAAGGCTGTCGATATGGGGAACAAGTTCTTTCGTGATAAAGCCCGCAATCTGATTTTCGGAAACTATCGGGCTGTCCACATACCAGCCGTAAGGCTCGCAGCTGGGGGCGACGATAATCGTTTGTTTGCTGTTTGCAAGCTCCTGCAATTCTTTTCCCAGCATTTCGACATATTCTTTTCCGGAATTGGTTGCGCCGTGCAGAAGATAAAGCACGGGATAACGCTTGCCGCCCTGCTGTTCCGCAATGAGTTTCGGAACGTCGGGATATTTGTTCCGCCCCTTTTTCTTTTCGTTATCGGCGGTCTGATTGTTCGGAGGTTCCGGAAGCATTGTCTGGGTTTCCGGCAGCCATATGTAATATTCCGCTTGTTTTTGGCGCAAGCCGGATGTGAATGTCACGCGGTTCGCCATGCCTGCCACGGGCGGATAGCAGAAAGGCGTTTCTTCCGCGTAAAGTTCCGCAAGTTCGGCATCCACATAGGGCAAAACGTAATCGGTCAGAATTTCTCCGCCCTCTGTGCTGACATGGATTAAATCCTGTGAGCGCAAGCGTATGCTTTGATTGTTTTTTCCCTTGTAAAAGGTCGTATATTTTCCGTTTTCCGTGAGCAAGTGCTCAATATTGACAAATTGCGCGAGGGGAACGTCTTTGCTCGCTTCTTCCTGCAATTTGGAAATACGTTTTGTGCGCGTGAAATACGGCTCTTTGCCCATGACAGGCAGACTGACCCAAAGAATGCGCCTTTTGCCGTTATCCGCCAAGGTGATGAAATCTTTGGAGCGCTGTAAATAAATTTCCTCCCATGGCTTTGTGTCGATAAAATATCGTTTCCTGTCGATGACAATATCCTGCGTATCGTTTGCGCCAAGGCTTATGACGAGCAAATCGGGCTGATAGGCTTCAAGCATGGGGGGGAGGCTGTCAAACCAGTTGAAAAAGTCCGGACGGCTCAGCCCGGAAGAATATTTTCCCTCGCGGTGCACGGTTAAATTATCCCGCTTGCGCAGGCGGGCGTGCAGGGTTGGTCCCAAGCCTTCCATCATCATGGAATCGCCGACCAAAAGCACATTCTTTTTTTTGCCGTAATCGGGGATATGCGCGGCATAGCCTGCGATGCCGCTTTTTGTTTCGGGGTTTCGCACCAGTTCGGCATTGAAAGGATAATTATAAATATTGTACCGGTATTTTTCCTGGTCCGTATTTTGGATAGTTTCTTTTTGGGGGACCGGGCTTATCGGTTCTTGGAATGAGGCGCTGTTTTGCGTATCGGCTTGCTGATCTATTGGCAAATCGGCTGTCAGATCGGATTGCGTATCTTCGCTTGTTCGCATAACGGATTGTGCGGGATTTTCCGCATTGGCGGTGCTGTCAGTAAGCGGGATTTCGCTGTCCGTATTTTTTGCGGGCTGTTTTTCCGTTTGTTTTGCGGAGGGAACGGGAGCCGGCAAGGTTTGGTTTGAAAGCATGGTTTGCCACCGGGCTTTCAGTTTAGGAGTGACATTCTGCATGTCACGGAAAAGGCTGTGCTTGGCTATATAATCAAATTCGTCATGCAGTCTTGCGCTTAAATCATAAATTTTTGTTTTTATGCCGATTTCATGCAGGCAGCGGTTGACGGTCAGCAAAACAGGATACCCGGCTCCCGTTCTTTCAAGCACGGGGCTGAGTCTTTGCCCCTCGAACAGAAGCATGAGGAAGAATATAACCATGTATAACAAAAGGCTTTTTCTTGCTATTTTAGAAAATTTCATATTCCGCTCTAAAATTGAAAATAAATAAAGGGTAAAACGCCGTCAGGACCTAATTTTAAAATGATCGCGCAAATCAGGGCGATAAGCGCTGCCTTGAAAGGGAAGCACAGCTTTTCAAGTATAAAGGCGAAGCCGCTGAAACAATGTTTGCCGATGACCTGCATAAGCATTGTCAATAAAACCGCTATGGGAACAAGCAGAGGGTAGCCGTCGCCCTCTTCGGTGAAAGCGAGGATTTTCGTTATCATGGCAAAGGCTGTCTGCGTATTGCCGGCACGGAAAAAAAGCCATAAAACGCAAACGGCGTGAAAAGTGAGAAACCATGAGAAAAAGGCATATGTTTTTGCAAAAAAGCCATTTTTAAGCATTGCCTTGCAAGGATTGTACCTTGCCCATGCATGATTGAAAACAAGTCCCAAGCCATGCGCCATTCCCCAGATGAGGAAGCGCAGATGCGAACCGTGCCAAAGCCCCCCGAGTGTCATGGTAATAAACAGATTTATGTATTTATTGCCTTTTCTGTTTCCCCCGAGACTGAAATACACATAATCGCGCAGCCATGCTGAAAGGCTGATATGCCACCGGTGCCAAAATTCTTTAAGACTTGTGGCAAGATAGGGAGCATTGAAGTTTTGCGGAATTTTAAAGCCGATGAGCCGTCCGATACCGATGGCTATATCCGTATAGCCCGAAAAATCGCAGAAAATCTGCATGGCATAGGCATACATGGCGACAAGCACGGTTTCGGAGCTGTAAAATTCCGGGCTTTGAAAAACATCGCGCACGATGTGTTCGGACAAATAGCTCGCCAGCACAACTTTTTTGAACAGACCGCTTAAAATGTAACTGAATCCCTCGGCAATATCCCGATTGATAAGTTTTTTTTCGAGTTGTTCATATTCCTCGTCGCTCCCTGCCGGACTGTCTTCCATAAGCTGCGGAAAAAACTGGCTGCTCCGCATAATGGGACCTGAAAGGACAACGGGAAAAAAGGAAACAAAAAGAAGCACATCAAGAAAATTCATGGGTTTCAGGGCGGTATCCCTGTATCTGTCAATGGCATAGGACATGCCCTGGAAAATATAAAAGCTCAGCCCCACGGGCAGCAATATGTCCATGTCGGGCAAAAGAAAAATCAGGCTTATCTGCAATCCCGCGGAATTGATCAGCTGTTCCGCGCTTAAAATTAAAAATTCATAATATTTGAAAAAGCCTAAAATCAGTATTTGCAGAAGAACGGCAATACCGATGACGCCGCGGCGGAAGGCGTGTTTTTTGAGAGGGTGGGAATTGGTCAGGACAGCGGAATAATAATTGATGAACGCAACAATGAGGAGCAAGGGCAGAAATTGCACGCCGGCAAAAGAATAAAAAGCGATATTGATACCCAAAAGAAGCGTTTTATGGGTTTTGAGGGTATTGATACGCAAACTGAGCAGTATCAGTACGAATAAGAAGAAAATCGCAAATTGGAACGTTACAAAATTCATGGTCTGCCTTGTTAAATTTTTTTCTTTTGTAGGGCACTTTGCATGGAAAGGCAAGCAAAATGAGGCGTTATTCCCTTATGGGCAAACAGCGCAAAATAACCGCCACGAAACAAAGAAAAATGCTCATGGCGATAAAAACAAACGGTAAGCCGAGAGTATGGGCGATAAAACCCATAATGGCGGGACCTGCCAGCAAAGAAAAAGCAAGGCGATATAATAAACCGGTATGCAAAATACCCGCATGGTGCGGCAGCCGAATTTATTTGTGAGCGCACCGGCGACGGGCATGGAAACCGTTGTCCCGAAGCCGAGGCAAAGGAGCAGGAGTCCGAGCTCCGCTTTGTTGACTTGCAGGCGTTCCATGGCGAAAGGAATAAGACTTGCCCGCACCGCCATCGCAACTCCGAGGCTGAGATAGGCGAAACGCCCCGCCATAATGCTTTTCGGCACGGATTTTAATGCGAAACACTCCGCATTGTCTTGCGGTTCCGCATGATTTTCCGCGGAAGTTTCCTTATCGGTATCCATTTTTCTTCTTTTTGGCAAGTTCGAGCAGTTTTTCAATCAGTTCGCCGAAGCTGAGTCCGATTTCTTTCGCTTCTTTCGGAACAAGGCTGGCGGAAGTCATTCCGGGAAGCGTGTTCACTTCCAAAATGTAAGGAATACCTTCTTTTGTCAGAATGAAATCGGAACGGCTGTAATCGGAAAGCCCCAATGCGTTATGGGCTTTGAGCGCCATTTCCTGTATTTTCCGGGTCGCTTCCGTTCCGATGGGAGCCGGGCAGATTTCCGCAGCGCCGTCTGCGGAATACTTATTGGTGTAATCGAAAAATTCCGCTTTTGATTCAATCAGAACGGGAGGCAGCGCTTTGCCGTCAAGCACGCCGCAGGTCACTTCCTTTCCTTCGGCAAGTTCTTCTATTAAAATTTCCAAACCGATGCCGAACATGGTTTCAAGGGCGTTTTTCAGCTCCTGCCTGTCGGTGACGCGGTATAAATGTATGCTTGAACCGCCGTTGTTGGATTTTACGAACATGGGATAGGAAAGTTTCGCTTCGATTTCTTCCAGATTTTCAGGCATGGCAGGTAAAAACATGCCTTTTACCGTGTTCAGCCCGTGGGCTTGGAATAAACTTTTGGCGGCGTATTTGTGCAAAGCCAGAAAAGAGCCTTCGGCATTTGAACCTTGGTACGGGCAGTTCAGGCGGGATAGAAGCGCTTGCACGAGTCCGTCTTCTCCGGGAGAACCGTGTAGATTGATAAAGGCGACTTCCGCTTTTTCCGCAAGGGGGATAAGGGCTTCAAATCCGTCTGAAAGGTTGAAAAACGTTACGGTGTGCCCGCGTTCCGATAAGACTTTTTCAATGCCTTTCGCCCCGAGCAGGGAAATTTCACGTTCCGGTGACCAACCGCCTGCGATAAGCAATACATCCATTTTCTTCTCCTTATGTTCAGCGTTCCGTGCCGCCGTATTGTCCTGTTTCATTTATTTTTGCGTTTCGTATTTTGTATCCGCACCAGGCGGCTTTGTTCCAATTCTATATCCACTCCGGAGCGGATCAGCCCGTCTTCGATTTTTTGGCTTTGCGCATAATTCATGTTGATCAGGCGGATTTTTTCCTCACTTGTGCCGTAGCGTTTTAAAAGGTCCTGAAAGCGGTCGGAAAGGCTGACGACCTTATCGTGCCGGACCCGTTTGTCCGCATAGGAAATCAAATTCGGAAGCGTGCAGGGATTGTTTTCAATGGCTTGTCCGCCTTCGTCGAAAAACCAGATGACATGGGCGAGGACAGCTTGGGCGATGGCGGGGTTCTGCGTTTCCTGCATGACCCACGCGGCTCCCAAAAGAGCATGGTCGCCGCCGAAATAAATGGTGTAACTTTTGGCTATGTCGTGAAGAAGCGCGGAGGCGAGCACCATATCCTCGCGCAAAGGGTATCCCGCAGTGCCGAAACGTTTCGCAAGCGTCAAAGCGACTTGCGCAACGGTAAGGCAATGTTCCCTGATGTGGTGCATCATTTGGTATTTTTCCCAAATACGGTAACATTCCCTTATGGTCGGCACGTTCCATTCTTCTTTGTAAGGAAATGAAATATTCGGTTTCAATTGCATGGGCAGCATTATTCCGCTCCTTATCGTGTTTGTCCGTATCCTGAAAAATTATTTTTTTCCCGTATGTCCGTAGCCCCCGCAGCCCCGTTCCGTGGGAGAAAGCTCCTCCGCCTCTTCAAGGCTTATGGGAAAATAGGGCTGGAAGACAAGCTGGGCTATCCTGTCCCCTTGCTCGACGGTTACGGGATTTTGGGAAGTATTCAGCATGTAAGCGATTATTTCTCCGCGGTAATCAGGGTCGATAACGCCGACGCCCTGAGCGACGGCAAGCCCTGTTTTCGCCCCCAATCCGCTGCGGGAGTAAAGGAAAGCGGCGGTATTTTCCCGACAAATTTCAAGGGCTATGCCCGTGGGAACAGGATGACGTCCGCCTGCCGGGATTTCTATGCTTTTTTCCGGGAAAGCCGCCCGCAGGTCCATGCCGCAGGACCGGCTTGTTGCGGGGCAAGCGCCTTTTTCACCGTATACTGTTTTGCTGTCGCGCAAATATTGGATTTTTGCAAGCGCCATTTGTTTTCTCCGTTTGCTTCTTATTCGTTTTCCTCTGTTTCCCGCAAAGCCCGCTCTTCTTTTTTGCGTTTGCTTTTTGCTTGGCGTTCCGCGATAAAGGCGCTCAAATCAAGCTGTTCTTCCGGTTTTAAAAGATGTTTTTGCAGCTGCCAGCGGATTATGCCTTGGTAAACATTGCGTCTGCCGTTTTGGCTTTCTTTGCAGAATTCGTCAAGCTTAGCCAATAAGTCCGTGCGTTTTGTCGTGTTGGCTGAGGGGCAGGGATTGGAAAAAATCGGCAGTTCCCAAAGCTTGGCGGCTTTTATGATATGCTGTTTCTCCACCATGGCGAGAGGGCGGATCACTGTGAGCAAGCCCCCGAAAAACGGTTCGCACATGCTCATTCCGTCAATGCGTCCCGTCTGCACGAGATTAAGCAAAAACGTGGACACAAGGTCGTCGGCATTATGCCCGAAAGCCAAATGGCTCAGATTGTGCTCCCTGCAAAGTTCGAACAAACGTTTCCGCCGTAAAAAAGCGCAGTAATAACAGGGCGATTTCGTGCGGTTTTCTTCGGAATGGGCAAGGAGCCCATGCTCTGTGACTTCCGCATGGTAGGGAATGTTTTCCTTTTCAAGCCATTCGGCGAGCGGGGCATGGCAAAGGGGATCGAAGCCCGCATTGATGTGTATCGCCATGATTTCAAAGGGAAAAGGGGTGATTTGCCTGCGCAGCTGCATGACTTTGAGCAGAACAAAGGAATCCACGCCACCGGAAACGGCAATTCCCACGCGGGCGTGGGGTTTGAGCATGCCCGTGTTCTGCATGAGCTTGCCGGCGGAGCGCACGCACTGCTCCTGCGAATAATGAAGCTTTTTTCCCATGCCTATTCCATGAAACTCAAATCAACAAGAGTGCGGACGCCAAAACCGGTTGCGCCTTTCGGATTGAGGGCGTTGTCGGCATTGTCTGCGGCTGCCATGTCGATATGCACCCAAGCCTGTTCTTCCCCTACGAATTCTTTGAGGAAAAGGGCTGCCGTCAAAGAGCCGCCGTAACGGGAACCGGCATTTTTTATATCGGCGACATTGCTTTTCAGCTCTTTCATCAAATGCTTCCAAACGGGGAGCTGCCAAGAGCGTTCAAAAAGAGCGCTGCCGCGTTCCGCAACGTTTCGGGCAAGGTTGTCGTCAGGGCTGAAAACGCCTGCGGCACCCTCGCCGAGAGCCACGGCGCAGGCGCCTGTAAGGGTTGCGATGTCAACAATCATGTGAGGTTGGTATTTTTCTTCCGCGTACGCAAGGGCGTCTGCCAAAATCAGTCTGCCCTCGGCATCGGTATTGATAATTTCAATACTTTTTCCAGTCTTGGCAAAAACGATGTCACCGGGTTTTACGGCGGTTCCGCTTGGCATATTCTCGCACAAAGGCATGACGCCGATAACGGGACGTTTCGGGAAAATTCCGCTCATGCCGAGCCTGCCGAGGGTTTCAAAGGCTCCGAGCACGGCGGCGGCTCCGCTCATGTCCCCTTTCATCTCTTCCATGCCGGCGCTCGGCTTCAGGCAAATGCCTCCGGAGTCAAAGGTTATGCCCTTGCCCACAAGGACAAGGGGTTTCATTTCCTTATCCGCGGTATGGGGGCGGTATTCCAAAATCACGAAACGCGGTTCCTGGGCGGAGCCTTTCGCCACAGCCAAGAATGCGCGCATGTTTTCGTTTTCTATTTCTTCTTTTTTGAGCACGGTGCATTGAAAATTATGATAAAGGGCGGTTTCTTCAGCTTTTTGGGCGAAATAATCCGGTGTTGCGGCATTGGCTGGAGCATTGGCAAGGTCGCGGGCGAGGTAAATGCCAAGGGCTTCGGCTTCCGCATAGCGTACCGCCTTTTTCAGGCTGTCGTCACAAAAATCGTCGTCCAGCAGGAAGAAAAGCTTACGGAGCTTCGGTTTTTCCGTTTTTTTCTTAAAAGCGGTGTAGGAATACAAGGCGAGCTTGGCTGCAAGGGCGAGTTCTTTTGCCATATTGTCACGGGTTACGCCAAGTTTTGCTCCGATCCGCGCCATGGAAACAATATCGATGCCGATGTGTTCCAAGCCTAAATCCTGACAGGCGGTTACGGCTTTTGCAAAGGAAAAGCGCATTTCTTCCAAAGTTAAATCCTTTGTTTCCCCAAGTCCGAGCACCATGCAGCGGGAAATTTCCATGGCGGGAGGACCGTATAAAACAATGCGTTCGTCTTTTTTTCCTTTAAAATCACGCCACTGGGGGGCTATGCTCAGCCATGGGGCGGCATTTTGGGTAAAATGGCAGGCATCGTCGACCCCCTCGCCCTCAAAGGCGAACGCAAGAGCCAAATCTGTTTTCCATTGACCTTGGATTTGAAATTCTATATCGAGGTTTGCGTCATCTGTTTTCTGCATATGGGTATTCTCCTTATTTTTTCATATGTTCCGATATATTTTTTTATTCTGTTAAACCGACAAGCCGCCGTAAATCCCGCAGTTCCCCGGCTGTCAGTCCGCGGACTTCGCCTTTTGGCAAATCTCCCAAAAGGAGCGGGCCTTGCTGCACGCGTTTCAGGGTCAGTATCGTTAAATCCGTATCGCGGCACATGCGCCGGATTTGTCTGTTTATACCTTGGGACAAAGTAAATTCAAGCCAAAGTTCACGTTTTTCCTGTTCGCTTTTCGGCGTTTTGAGAAGACGGACCCGCACAGGGGCGAGTTCTTCCCCCTCTGCCAGTTTCATGCCTTTTTCCATAAGGTTCACGGTTTTTTGCAAATCATACCCTTTATCGGGAAGCCTCACCTTCACGTGATAAACGCGGGGCATGTGCCAGCGCGGGTGCATAAGCCTGTTGGCAAGTTCTCCGTCGTCGGTCAAAAGCAAGAGCCCTTCGGAAAAAAAGTCCAGCCGTCCCACGGGGTATATGCGTCTTGTCTTATAGGCGGGAGGAAGAAAATCGAGTACGGTTTTGCGTCCTTCCGGGTCTTTGACCGTGCTGACGACGCTCACGGGCTTATGCAGCATAAGGACGCACGTTTTTTTCTGTGCTGAGAAAAAAACTTTTTTCCCTTGGCAAATGACAATATCGTTTTTCGTGTCGATACGCAAAGCCGGCGTGTCCGTTTTTTGCCCGTTCACGGTGACAAGACCTGCGAAAATAAGCTCGTCGGCTTTTCTGCGCGAACAAATTCCGGCGTCGGCAAGGGCTTTGTTGAGGCGTACTTTTTTATCTTCCATTTTTCCATTCTTTTTTGTTGCGTTTTGCTTAGGGGCATAATATACTTTATACATTCAATCGTCTAGCTTTTTTGCAGTTGAAAAATTCGTATTCCGACAAATTGGGACCATGATAGAAAAATCAAAACAAATCATTAAAAATAAAGCGGGAAATTTGCGCCGGAAAATCCGCGACTTGTTCAGAACTTCTGATTTTTGCGTTGATTTGCTCGTGCGTTTTTACAAGGTGTTTTGCAAATCTTTGCAGTATGACGAAAAAACACGCGTAAGAATCGCCGAGCAGGACGATGTGGCGGCAAGACGGAAACAAGGTGAAGATGTCAAGGGGACGCCGGTGGTTCTTTGTCTTTGGCATGACGAACTGTTTCCGCTTATCTATTTGCGGAAGGATTTGGATATCGTCTGCATTGTGAGCAGCAGCAAAGACGGTGCGATTTTAGAAAAATTCATGCGGAAACTGGGATTGCGCACGGCGGCGGGTTCCAGCCGGCGCGGAGGGCTGAAAGCTCTTTTGCATGCCGCAAAACTTATGAAAGACGGCACTGTTCATGCCTGTATCACTGTCGACGGTCCGATGGGGCCGCGCCACAAGGCGAAAGACGGCGCTTTTTTGCTCGCCCAAAAAGCGAACGCGAAAATAATGCCCGTGCGTCTTAATATGGAAAATTCCTATGCGTTCCCCAGTTGGGATAAGTTTCAAATTCCTTTGCCTTTCAGCAAGGTCGAGGTTTTTTTCGGGGAAGGTTTTTTTGTGACGGAAGAGTTGACGGAAGAATATTTGGCTGTATGCCGGAAACGCCTTGAAGAAGAGCTGACGGGACTTTTGCCGCAAAAACCGTGAGACGGAACGGTAATCATTAACAAATACAAAACAATGAGGATATGATGATAGCCTATCTTGAGGGGAAATTTTTACAAAAGACAGCGCAAAGCATAATTATCGCAACCCGTTACGGCATAGGCTATGAAGTTTTCATTCCGCAGGGCATGGCGCTGCCCGCCGCGGGCGAAGAGCTCGCCCTGTATACGGCTTTCGTGGTGCGTGAGGACGCCCAAGAGCTTTTTGGCTTTGCCACCTTTGAAGAGCGCGAAACCTTTAAAATGCTTACGACCATAAACAGGGTCGGCGCGAGAACGGCTCTTGCGATTTTATCCGTGTACAGACCTGACGATTTGCGGCGGATTGTGGCGCAGGACGATGTCAACGCCCTTACCAAGGTTTCAGGTATCGGCAAGCAGACAGGACAGAAGATTTTTTTGGAATTGAAATATAAATTCAAAGCCGATACCCAATTAAGCGCCGTAATGCGTCCTGCCGCAAACTCCGGCGTTTACAGCGACGCTTTGACCGGGCTTCTCAATCTTGGTTATGATGCGCAAAGTGCCGGCGAAGTGCTGGCGGAAGTTTTGCAGAAAGAACCCGACCTTGCCGTGGGCGAAGCTTTGAGGGCGGCTCTCAAAACCATGGCTAAAAAGAAATGATGTGTTTAAACAAATGGATATGATTGAAATATGAACGGAAAGTTTGGAAAACAAAAATCTTTTTCTTCCGCGTTCGGGCATTTTGACGAAGAGCGGAACGAAGATTTTTACGATGACGGCGGTTTTGAAGAAGAAACCGGATATGCCAAAAAAACGGACGGGGAAAACAACGGATTTTTTTCTTTGCAGGAAAGTCTTGAAAAAATGGACGAATCCGTGCGCCCCAGACGCTTGGCTGAATTTGTCGGACAAAGCGAATTGCGGAAAAATCTGCAAGTTTATTTGGACGCCGCCAAAAAACGCGGACGGGCTATGGACCACTTGCTTTTTTATGGCAATCCCGGGCTCGGAAAGACCACGCTCGCCCATATCATCGCTTCGGAACTCGGTGTCAACATTGTTTCCACTTCCGGCCCCGCTCTTATGCGCGGAGGGGATTTAGCCTCCATTTTGTCCAATTTGCAAGCCAATGATGTTTTTTTTATCGATGAAATACACCGTATGCCCATGCAGGTTGAAGAAGTGCTTTATCCCGCCATGGAGGATTTCAAGCTCGATCTTGTGATAGGGCAAGGACCCGCCGCCAAAACCATAAAGATTGATGTCGAGCCTTTTACTCTGGTGGGGGCGACCACGCGGCTCGGACTTTTGTCCGCACCGCTTCGTGACCGTTTCGGCATTATCAGCCGTTTGGAGTTTTACACGCCTCAGGAGTTGTCGGAAGTCGTTCTGCGTGCGGGAAAAATTCTAGGGGTGAAAATCAATGGGGACGCCGCCATGGAAATCGGCAAACGTTCGCGGGGCACTCCGCGTATCGCCAACAGACTGCTTCGGCGCGTGCGTGATTTCGCCAGCGTTTTCGGAGAGGGCTCCATTGACGAGGAGCAGACCAGACACGCCCTTTCCCGGCTTGATGTGGATGAAATGGGGCTTGATGAAATGGACAGAAAAATTTTGTCCATTCTTATCGAACATTATGACGGCGGACCCGTCGGTCTGAAAACCCTTGCCGTCGCCTGTTCCGAAGAAATGCGGACCATTGAGGAAATTTACGAGCCTTATCTCATCCAATGCGGGCTGATCAAACGAACCCCCCAAGGCAGGGTGGTGACGGCGCGTGCTTACAAGCATATGGGACATCTGGGATAATTTTTTTAATACATCATGTACATACGATAAAAGGAACCGTTATGCCGCAAGCTCATTTACAAGTGAAAATACTCGCCCATACTCCCGAACCTCTTTCCGTCATTTATGCCTCTTTTCGGCAATGTTATCATCAAGGCTATGTGGGCGATATGTGGGAACGCCTGCAAAACGGGGAAATCAGCACGGAAAAGCAAGCGGAATTCGTGCGCAATATCATTACGTCCGGGCACGAAAGCCCCATTGAACATGTGACGTTCACGTTCGCCCTTTCAGGGGTTTCGCGCGCTTTGACGCACCAGCTCGTGCGTCACCGCATAGCTTCGTATTCACAGCAAAGCCAGCGTTATGTGGACGCCGGCGGCATGGAGTACATTTTGCCTCCGAGCATAAAAAGAAACCCTGAAATATTGGCCCGTTACGAGGCTTTTATGGAGGAAGTCGGCAAGGCGTACCATGACATAAAAACCATGCTTGAAGAGGACGGCAGGGGAAGCTTGGCAAAGGAAGACGCCCGCATGGTTTTGCCGCAGGCAGCCGCAAGCAATATCGTCGTGACAATGAACTGCCGTTCCCTGCTCAATTTTTTTGAACACCGCTGCTGCACGAGGGCGCAATGGGAAATCAGGGATTGCGCCAATAAAATGCTTTTGGAGTGCCGCAAGGTTTTGCCGGAAATTTTCAAGAGCGCGGGGGCGAAATGCGAACGGCTCGGCTATTGCCCGGAAGGCGAGAAATTTTGCTGCGGGCGTTATCCCGTCCGGCATTCGGACAAAGCATGACAAAAGGACGAAAGTCCTTTTCGTATCATAATTCATAGAGGAAAACAATGTCATTAACATTCAGGCGCGCACAGCCCGAAGATATGGGCTTGCTTCTTTCGCTCATCAAAGAACTTGCCAGGTATGAACACCTTGAGCATGAAGTGACGGCGACGGAAGAAATTTTATCCGAATGGCTTTTTGCCAAAAAGAAAGCGGAAGTGATTTTTCCCATGCTTGAAAATGAAGCAATCGGGTATGTTTTGTATTTTTATAATTTTTCCACGTTCTTAGGCAAAGCGGGCATATATGTTGAAGATTTGTTCATCAGACCGGAATTTCGGCATAAGGGCCACGGCAAAGCGCTTTTGCGGCATATCGCTCGAAAAGCCGAAGCCGAGGGGCTGGGCAGGGTGGAATGTGCTTGCCTTGATTGGAATGAACCGAGCATAGCGTTCTATTTATCCTTAGGGGCTGTATCTATGCAAGGTTGGTCGGCGTACCGTTTGACCGGTCAAAAACTTACGGCGTTTGCCCAAACAAGAGATGAATAATCATGCGAAATTCTTGTTCACTAACCTTGGCAAACCTTGAAGATACGGAAAAATTCGCGCAAATGGCGGCAAAAACCCTGCTTGATTTGAAAGAAAAAGGCAGATTATTGCAGACCGTTTATCTGCTTGGCGAAATGGGAGTCGGCAAAACCGCTTTCACCCGCGCTTTTGTCGGTGCGCTTCCTAATGCCGAAAATGCCGAAGTCGCAAGCCCGAGCTTTACGCTTTGCCATGAATACCCCACAAATCCGGAAATTTATCACGCCGATTTATATCGGCTGCCCGATTGCGCCGATTTGCCGGAAGAACTGCAAAATATCGGCAAAAATGCCGTGCTGCTGCTGGAATGGGCGGAACGTCTGCACCCCGGAGCAAAAGCCGGAAACCGCTTGGAAATTCTTTTTGTAAAAGAAAATTTAAACCCGGCGCAAAAAAATGCCTCTCAAAATATAGACAATTTTGTGAATGTGTGCGAATTAAAAAGGCATGTTAATATTGTAGCCCATGGGGATATTGCGTCAGAGTTTCTTCAGCTCCTGACAAAAAAATTACAAAATTGTTTTTTTATTTCCTGAACGGGGAAATAATCCGAAACTGTTTTGTAATATGTTGATTTTATTATTTTATCGCATAAGGTGACTTGTGCGGAATAGGAAAAAGCATGAAAGTATTGGTTCAAAAATTTGGCGGTTCATCTGTGGCTGACCTTGAGTGCATGAAAAAAGTGCGCGCAAAGGTTTTGGACGCAGTGGCACAGGGGTATAAAGTTGTTGTCGTTCTCTCTGCCCGTGCGGGACAAACCAATAAGCTTGTGGAAATGGCGTATCAATGGTCCGATGAACCGAATCCGGCGGAATATGATGCGCTGCTCGCGACGGGGGAACAGGAGTCCATCGCCCTTTTCAGTATGCTTTTGAATGATGCGGGCGTGAAGGCGCGTTCCATGGTAGGCTATCAGGTGCCTGTTTTGACGGATAATTCTTATGGCTCCGCGCGTATCATTTCCATAGAAGCCGGACATTTCCTTTCCGAACTGGAACGGTTCGACGTTGTCGTCATGGCAGGTTTCCAGGGGTACAGCATGGAAAACAGAATCACAACCTTGGGACGGGGCGGCTCCGACACTTCCGCCGTCGCCATTGCGGCAGCCCTCAGCGCTGAAATCGGAACTGTCGATTGCCATATTTATACCGATGTGGACGGGGTTTATACCACCGACCCGCGCATGGTGCCGAAAGCGACGAAAATTCCTAAAATTTCCTATGACGAAATGCTGGAAATGGCTTCCATGGGAGCGAAGGTTCTGCAAATCCGTTCTGTGGAATTTGCGAAAAAATATAAGGTGCCGGTTTGGGTACGTTCAACTTTTACCAATGATGAAGGGACGCTTGTAACGCAGGAGGATGAATCTATGATGGAATCAGTTATGGTTTCCGGGGTGGCTTTTGATAAAGACCAAGTACGTATAACTATTTTGGGCGTACCGGATCAGCCGGGTGTTTCTGCCGCCTTGTTCGCACCTCTTGCGGACCATGAGATTCTTGTGGATATGATTGTTCAAAAAGCGAGCCGTGAAGGCATTACCGACATGACATACACGGTATCCCATAAGGATTTGAAACGCGCTTTGGTCTATACGGAAAAAGTTGCCGAAGAAATCGGCGCCCAAGGCATTGAATACGATGACCAAGTCGCCAAGGTTTCCGTTATCGGTGTCGGCATGCGCAACCACAGCGGGGTTGCGGCAATCGCTTTTTCCGCCCTTCATAAGGCAAATATCAATATTTTGATGATCAGCACCTCCGAAATTAAGATTTCCTGCCTCATTCATGCGAATGAACTGGAAAAAGCGGTGCAAACCCTGCATACAACGTTCGGACTTGACGGCGAATGATGGATTTCTATATTTACGATACGAGCCTTAGGGACGGCGCGCAGAGCGAAGATGTGCAGCTTAGCATGCCCGATAAGATTAAAATCGCCCTGCGGCTTGATACTTTCGGTATCCAGTGCATTGAGGGGGGATGGCCGGGGGCTAATCCCGTTGACAATGACTTTTTTGCGGAAATTAAACAATATTCATTGAAAAATGCGAAGATTTCCGCATTTGGCAGTACCCACCATGCAAGTTTCAGGGCTGAGGACGATCCGACAATGAAAGCCCTTGTCGCTTCAAGAATGCCGATTATGACCATTTTCGGCAAATCAAGCGAGAAGCACGCTCTTGACGCCTTGCGGGTCAGCCCCGCGCAAAACCTTGAGCTTATCCATAATTCCATTGCTTTTTTGACCCGGCATGCCGAAAAAGTTTTTTTTGACGCCGAACACTTTTTTGACGGATTTAAAGCAAATAAGGATTACGCCTTGGAAGTTTTGAAAAACGCTCACAAGGCGGGGGCGGACACGCTTGTCTTGTGCGATTCCAACGGCGGCACACTGCCCTCCGAAGTTTCGCAAATCGTGCAGATCTGCAAAAGAGAATTGCCCGAAGCGGCGTTCGGCATTCACGCCCATAACGACTGCGAACTTGCCGTCGCCAATTCTCTCGCCGCCCTGGAGGCGGGAGCGACGCACGTTCAGGGCACGATGAACGGCGTCGGCGAGCGGTGCGGCAATGCCAATCTTTGTTCCATCATTCCCATTATCGAAGTGAAACTGGGTAAAAAATGTCTGCCCGGCGATATGCTCAGGCAGATTACCGCGACTTCCGCGTATGTGTATGAAGTAATGAATATGAAACCGTTTGCGCGGCAGGCTTTTGTGGGCAAATCCGCTTTCGCCCATAAGGGCGGTGTCCATGTCAGCGCGATCAATCGTGACGCGAGCCTTTATGAGCATATCAAGCCTGAAGAAGTCGGCAACAGCCAGCGCGTGCTTATTACCGAACTTGCGGGACGAAGCAATATCGTAAGTCTTGCGCGGCGCTTCGGTTTTCATTTGGATAAGGACGAGCCTGTTGTCAAAGGGCTTTTCCATGAGCTTAAGACAAAGGCGAGCCTTGGTTATGATTATGCCGCGGCGGAAGCGAGCATGGAACTTTTGCTTTTGCGTAAACTTGCGCGGCGCGGGGTGCGTAATTTCTTCACCTTGAAAAGTTTGCGGGTTTTTGAAACAAAAGACGAAGCGGGGCAGCCGCTGGCGGAAGCGACGGTCGCCGTCGAGGTCGAAGGCGTTGTGGAACATACCGCAGCCACGGGGCAGGGACCGGTCAATGCCATGGATATCGCTTTGCGCAAGGCCTTATCCTCGTTTTATCCCAAAATTTCGGAATTGAGTTTACGTGACTTCAAAGTGCGTGTGCTTACTATCGGGCAGGAAGAAGCAAATCGGAACCATGATTTGTTCAGCCCTGAAAATGAAAAAATCCCCGCCCGAAACGGGGGCACGGCAAGTGTCGTCAGAGTGCTGATTGAAAGCGCCGATATGCGGGGCGCATGGGTGACCGTGGGGGTTTCTTACGATATTATCGAAGCCAGCTGGCAGGCTCTTGCCGACAGCGTGACCTATAAACTGTATCGCGATGAATGGCAAAGCCATAACAACACGGATAATGAATAGCCGTTTGGAAAAATAAGAGAAACACCTATACGATTTTATTTGAAATAAAGCCGTACTGTTTACGCAGTGCGGCTTTTTTCCTGTTTTTTTTACTCATTTTATAACGCTTAAAGTAATACATTTGGGTAAAAGAGAAGAGAATAAAGCAAGCCGGAGTATTTCCGCAGCATATTCATATAAATTTATAACAATAACATTTTTTTCTTTCTTTTTTAACTGGTTTTCTTATGCAGTAAGAACAGATATTGAAAAAATCACTTCTGTTGGCGCTAAAAACCGGCTCAAATCTTGCGGTTGTCATTTTAGAGCATTTCCGTTTAACATGAGGAATTTTTATGCAGTTGATATGTATCAATTAAATCAAGATGTTTGACCATATGTAAGATTTCTTCTTTATATTTTTTGAAATGGGGTGACGCAATATGATTTTCGTATGCTTTTTGACTTCTGTAAATTTCTAATATTCTTATTTGCGTATCATGTTTAATCAGCTGCATGGGGTAAATTGAAATGACGTCTTTTTCCTTAGATCTTTGTACTGGCTTATTGAGCATGAAGTCATTTTATTTTAGTGAATTGCAGCGGAAAATTTGCGTTATTATGTATAAAATACGGCGTGCAGCGTTAAAAACCATGGACGTTTGGGGTATTCTGCGTAAAGAATATTCACAATCCCGACAAACGTTGAATGCGGTTTTTTGGAAAAAGAGGGGGGCATATCCGTTTATAGAGAAATGGGGCGATGGGGAGCTGGCTGTGGCGAGGCAATTTTTGAAAGCATATATTTTTTTTGCAAGGATATTTCTTTATGTCAGCATGAAAAGATGGTCTGTATGTATTGGACAGCGGCAGCTTGCTTTTATCATTCTTTGATAAAGACAGTGCGGCACGTTTTGGCAAAAAGTATTCAAAGCCGGTTGATATAACAGACACAAAAAAAGGGAACTTGCGTTCCCTTTTCATAGTTTCACTTCAAAACCGTATTAGTCTTCTTCTTTCTTGCCTGAGCCTTTCAAGCCGTACATGGTGGTAGAACCTGAAGACCAGTACATAAGTTTTTCATCAGCGATAAGTGCTGAAAGAACGTCTTTAACTTTACGCGGGCTTGCGCCGTCGAAAAGTTCAAGGAAGTTGTTGAAGTAGAATTTGGTTTTTGTGCCGCTTTTGTTTTCGAGGAAGTCGATAACTTTCTTCTTATCGTCTTCGGTAACGGCAGCGTGAGCGGCAGCAGCGTGAGCGGCAGCGCCTTCGTAAGCGTGGAGAGCAGCATCAGTAAATTTGAACTGGGTGCTTTGACGCCATGTGTAATATGCCGGGTCACGGAAATCATCGATGAGGTGATGGGTAAATTCCAAGTCGCAAAGTTCGAAGAATTTTTCCCAGCCGATACGTTCTGCCCATTCGCCGAGGCGTTCGTATTTGCGGGCATGCTGTGCATAAACGTCGATGATATGCTTGATTGTTTTGGTAAGTGTAGGCCAGCGTGGAGTTTCGTTAGGAATGTAGTGAACCACAACCTTTGAGAACTTAGGCATGCTGATACGGTTGGATACCTTGCCGCCAACCATGATAACAACACCGTCGCCGCCTTGACCGTCAGAAATCGGAAGAGCAGGGCACATGGTGTAGCAGTTACCGCAGTACATGCAGCGTTCGCTCTTGATAGCGATGGAGTTGACTTTTTGTCCGTTGAAGTCTTCTTTTGAAGGACGGACAGCGGCAACAGGGCAAGCTGCAACAGCGAGAGGAATTTCGCAAAGTTGGTCAACCCATTCATGGTCGATCATAGGAGGTTTGCGGTGGATACCTACGATACCGATATCGGAGCAGTGAACAGCGCCGCACATGTTGAGGCAGCAGGCAAGAGAAATACGGACAGGAGCAGGCAAACGCATGTTTTGGAAGTCGGAGAAAACTTCGTCCATAACAGCTTTAACAGGACCTGAAGCGTCAGTTGCCGGAGTATGGCAGTGAACCCAGCCTTGGGTGTGAACGATGTTGGTAACACCCGCACCGGTACCGCCGATAGGGAATTTGTAGGAACCTTTATCATATTTACGGGAAGAAAGGTCAGCTTTGAGCGCTTTTAAGGTTTCTTCGTCAGTAACCATGAATTCAACGTTGTTACGTGTGGTGAAACGAAGGTGTCCACCACAGTATTTGTCTGCGATTTCGCAGCATTCACGAATGTAAACGGTGGAAACGGTACGTGCTGCGCCGCAGCGGACGGTGTAAACTTTGTCGCCGCTTTCCGCAACGTGCATCAATACGCCCGGTTCGAGAATTTCGTGATAAAGCCATTTGCCAAAGTTATTTTTAATAACCGGAGGAAAGAAGTTATCATATGGACGTGGTCCAATATCTGAATTACGACCTTCCATTGGGTTTGCTGGATTATATCCGGAAGAAATGAAAGCCATATTTGCTCTCCTCCTAAATTAACGTTGGTGTCTTTTGCGGTATGCAACGATGTCACGGTTCCAGCCGCCGGGAACTTCTTCTTCTTTGAAGAAGATGTACGGGTTGGAACGAGGAGCGACAACATGCTGTGCAACTGCGGGGATTTCGGTAACTTCGAGAAGTTTTTGGAATGAAAGACGTTTAATGGTTTCACCTACGCGTTCACGGTTTTTACCTTCTTCCATCCACCAGTCCCAAATCTTTTCGATTACGCCTTTGATTTCATCAAATGGTTCGTCGGCAGGGATAAACGGAACAAGCAGGGAGCCCATTTGAGCACCGTCAAGAATAGGAGCTTTTGCGCCGAGCAAGATGGATGCGCCGCGTTCGTCACCGATGTGGAGAGCGCGTGGCATTGTGTTGATACAGTGCATGCAGCGTACGCATTCTTTGGTGTCGATGGAAAGTTTGGAGCCGTCCCATTTCATGCATTGGCTTGGGCAGCGGTCCACAACTTCGGCTTGAATATCGAATTTGCCCCAATCGCGACCGGCGTGAGCGCCTGCGTTTGGTTTAAATTCGCCGCCGACATACGCTTTCACCGCTTCCTGGTCGATTTTGATGTCGTCTTTCCATGTACCGATGACAGAGAAGTCGGAACGGGCGATGGAAGCTACGCAGCCGTTAGGGCAGGCGTCGAATTTGAATTTGAATTTGTAAGGGAATGCAGGACGGTGCAATTCGTCTTGGTAATCCATTGTCAATTGGTAGCATGCTAATTGTGAGTTGTAGCAGGCATATTCGCAACGGGATTGTCCCAAGCAGGATTCAGGGGTACGAAGGTTGGAACCGGAACCGCCAAGGTCGGTAGGATATTTTTCGTCGTGGGTGAGTTCGTAGAAAATTTCTTCCAATTGCGGGGTTTGGGTACCTAAAAGAACGATATCGCCGGTTGCACCGTGCAGGTTGGTAAGACCGGAACCACGCAAATCCCAAATATCACAGAGGTGTCTCAAGAAATCGGAGTGATAGTATTTACCGGCAGGTTGGTTAACACGGATTGTGTGGAAGTGCGCTACGCCTGGGAATTGTTCAGGTTGGTCGCAGTAACGGCCGATAACGCCGCCGCCGTAACCGAAAACGCCAACGATACCGCCGTGTTTCCAGTGAGTTTCACCGTCGTTATAGGACAGTTCAAGAATGCCAAGGAGATCTTCAGGTGCATCAACTGGAATTTGATAGTCAAGACCTTTTGGATTCTTAGCACGTTCAGCAGCAGCCTGTTTAATGTCAGATACGAAACTTGGCCATGGACCTGATTCAAGTTGATCTAACAGAGGGGTTGCATGTTTCGCCATTGCCATACCTCCAGATGGGTTAATGAATCTATCGGATAAGTTTCCGATTTAATTTTGTTTTTACGATAAAAACATTTGCAGAAAAGAAAATGTGTTTCTACAATACCTTAACGTATGAATACCATACAGTATTAATAGTTTAATTTCAACCATTTTAAATTAATTTGTTAAAAATTTTTTTTAGATACATTAAAAGTTTGAATTTTAGGGCGTTAGGGAATTATTGGCGAATAATTTCAATTTCCCTTTGCAGCGTGTCATCAAAAACAAATTTTTCCAAAGGAAGAAGTTCGGCGTATATGTTTTTGTGCCGGTTTTTTGTGCCGAAAAAACAGCCTTGATACCGTGCCGGAATGAGGATTTTATGAATCGCATGGGCGGAAGCGGGCAAGGGAGATTTTGAATTTTGCAGCCAGGAAGTTTTCAAATCGGAAACGGCTTTTTTAATTAAGATATATAACGCAAAGCTCAGAATATCGCTGCCGAGGGCGGGGTGGCGCGGACCTGCGAGTAGATTTTCGTCAAACGCCTGCTCCGGGGCGACGGTTAAACGGATAACGGGAATTTTCGCGAGCCATGCTTCATGAAGAGCCGTGCCGAGAGTTTCAATGCACATTTCATTGGTCCACGGCACATATTCTTTTTTTTGGAAAAGCGCTGCCAAGCCCGTGCCGCCTGGGACAAGGCAGGGATAATAACGCAGGCAGCGGGGGGTCAGGTCCAAGGCTTTTCGCACGTCATTTAAAAAGATGTTTTGGTCTTGTGCCGGCAAGCCCGCCATGAGCTGGATACCCAGTTTGAAACCGAGGTCAAGAACCTGTCGGCAGGCAAAAGCGGCTTGTTTTGCGCAATAGCCCCGTTTGCTTTTTAAAAGGACAGTATCGTCAAAGCTTTGTATGCCAAGCTCGATAAGGTCTATGCCCGCATTTTTCAATTGTTCCAAACGTTCGGGGGCGAGAGCGTCAGGGCGGGTCGAACAGCGCCCCGAAACCATGACGGCATGGTTTTGCGCAAGTTTTTTGCAGGACCTGAAAAAATCCAAACACAAGGCGAAGTCTTGTTCCGGAACGGCTGTGAATGTTCCGCCGTAAAAGGCGATGTCAATCGCCTTTTCCTGGGTTTTGTCCTTTCGGGAAGCTTTTACCTGTTCCAAAAAAACCGGAAAATCTTTTTCAGCCTTTTTTATAGCCGTGAAGACGCTTTGCTCCCCTTTGCCCGTTTGGGTTTCCTGGGAACAAAAAATGCACTGGAAAGGACAGCCTGCGAAAGGAATGAAAACAGGAAAAATTTTTCCTCTGTTCAGTTTTGCGTCAAAGCTTTTTCTGTAAAAATCCATTTTAAAATTTCTTAAAAAAGAACTGTATTAATATGTTGTTTTGTGGTATGGAATTTTTTAAGCCTATGCCGTATGGAGGAAATATGCAAGAAAAAGATTGTTTGTTTTGCCGCATTGTTCGGGGGGAAATTCCAAGTTCCAAAGTTTATGAAGATGAACATGTGTACGCTTTTTTAGACATAGCTCCCAGTTTTTACGGGCATTGCCTCGTTGTTCCCAAAAATCACCACGAAAATATTTTGGATATCGATATGAAGGAAATCTGTGCCGTTTTCGCCGCTGTTCAAAAAATCGCTCCTGCGGTGATGAAAGCGACGGGCGCGGAAGGGTTCCATGTTATACAGAACAATAACGAGGCGGCAGGACAAACGGTTTTTCACACCCATTTCCATATCGTTCCGAGAAAAACAGGGGACGGCATGGTGCTTTGGACTTCCAAGGCTTATGAAAATATGGAAAAAATGCTTGAAATGGCGCAAAAAATTCAAGCGGAGATTAACTAACCCGAACCAATCATGATTTTTTTGGAAAGTTGTAAAATTTAACTTGCAAAATAAGATTGTTATGCGTATTAAAGAAAAGCAATTCGGAGGTGCACATGAATAAAGCTTTAACCAAAGCGGATATTGTCGAATCAATTTATGCTCAAACTGAAAAAAACAGAGCGGAAGTTAAAAATATTGTGGAAACTTTGCTTACCCTTATGAAACAGTCCATTAAAAAGGACCATGCTCTTTTGATCAGTGGTTTTGGAAAATTTGAAGCGTATGATAAAAAAGCCCGTAAAGGCCGTAATCCTCAAACCAACGCTTCCATCACCCTTCCTCCCCGCAAAGTTGTTGTTTTTCGTTTGTCCCGCAAATTCCGTGCGGAGCTCAACGGCGAAGAAGCATAAGAATATATGCAGATATTTTGTTGAAAGTGCGGCTTGCCCGCACTTTTTTTTGTCCGCTTTAGCAAAAACTCCGGCTTGGCGGACAGAGTGAAAAATGTCCGGATACAAAACTGTCCTCCTTCGGTATGGTTCAATGTGTTCGTCAATGATACCCAAAGGAGGACAGTGCCATATGAATGACAGTCAAAGTTTATCTCATACGCGTTGGAATTGCAAATATCATATAGTGTTTGCACTAAAATTTAGAAGACAGGCAATTTGCATAAAATTAAAGGAAGATACAGGAAAAATTTTTAGGTTGTCTGACAGTGGTTTTTGTTTTGCTTTTTCTTGTAATTTTCTGCTCATCTCATGGATTTATTTGGTAATTTTTCTTGACCAGTTTGATAATATTTGATAATATTTGATAATATTTGATAATATTTGATAATATTTGATAATATTTGATAATATTTGATAATATTTGATAATATTTGATAATATTTGATAATATTTGATAATATTTGATAATATTTGATAATATTTGATAATATTTGATAATATTTGATAATATTTGATAATATTTGAGGACTGTCATGGTAAGAGCAAAAGATATAGTTATCACTTCTGATATGTTGAATAAAATTACCGAGATAGATAGGTTTGCCGTTTCTTGGTCTTCCGATGAGCTCAAATTGACGCCCGCAGACTTAAAAAGCATGAAACGGGTTGCCACAATCGAGTCTGTCGGCTCCTCCAACAGGATAGAGGGCAATAAAATGACCGACGCCGAAATTGAAGCATTGTTCAGTCATATCAATAAAAAATCTTTCAGTTCCAGAGATGAGGAAGAAGTCGCAGGGTATTCGGATTTGATAAATACCATATTTGAAAATTATGAAGATATACCGTTGACAGAAAATTATATCAAGCAGCTGCATCAGATACTTTTAAAGTATTCTCAAAAAGATGAACGCCACCGCGGCGAATATAAAACCGATACGAATAGGGTTGCGGCGTATGACGCGTCTGGCAAGGAAATCGGCACGATTTTTGAAACTGCTGCGCCGTTTGATACGCCAAGGCTTATGCGGGAATTGATACAGTGGACGAACGATACGCTCAGCGATCGTTTTTTACATCCCCTCATCGTTATCGGGGTATTTGTTGTGCATTTTTTGTCTGTTCATCCTTTTTTGGATGGAAACGGCCGTTTATCCCGTGCATTAACCGTTCTTTTAATGCTGAAAAGCAAATACGGGTATATGCCGTATGCCTCTATGGAATCCGTTATTGAAGCAAATAAGGACGCATATTACAGGGCGCTTCGCGGGACGCAAAAAACAATATGGAGCGATAAGACGGACTATGAGCCATGGCTGTCATTTTTTGTGACTTCCCTGCAGAAACAAAAAAGAGCCTTGGAAAATAAAATTCAAAAACTGCAAAAGGCAAATGTTGATACATTATCTTCCACCGCACGCCAAATTTTAGATTTGTTTTCGGGAACAGCGGAATTGACCATGGCTGAACTTGTCCGAAAAACAGGTAAAACTGAAATAACAATCCGAAAATCAGTACAGAATTTGGTGAAAAAAGGATTTTTGACAAAATTAGGCACAACCAGAGGCACTTTTTATACCATAAGAAAATAATGCCCGGCAGCTGATGGATTTTTTGTTTTTTTGAGAGGGATTATCTCCTTAGGGTATTTTTGAATGTTCAGAATTATGTATTTGGCGCGTTCATTGTATACTATAAAAAATCTTCAGACAAACAACATGGAATAGAATTAATTGGAACTACACCACGCTAATTATACAATCATCAATAGTCTTATTTTTACGCAATTTTGGGATTTTACAAAAAAGTGTTTTTTTTGTATGCTGTTAACAATGAGGAAAAGTTATGAACACAGTATATACGAAATTTCAGCAGGGGCATTTTATTTTTGCAGGTCCCTGCGCTTTGGAAGAATATTCCATCGCTTTGGAAGTTGCCCAAACAGTAAGGGAAGTCGCGGAAAAACATCATTTGACGGCTGTTTTTAAAAGTTCTTTTGACAAGGCGAACAGAACGTCCGCAAAGGGCTTTCGCGGGCACGGCATGGCAAAGGGCTTGGAATGGCTTGCAAAAATCAAGGAAGAAACAGGTTTGCCCATTGTTACGGACATTCATTTGCCGGAACAGGCGGAACCGGTGGCGGAAGTTGCTGATGTTTTGCAAATTCCCGCTTTTTTGTGCCGTCAAACGGATTTGCTTGAAGCCGCCGCGAAAACAAAAGCCGTTGTCAATGTGAAAAAAGGGCAGTTTCTTGCGCCGTGGGATATGGAACAAGTAAAAAACAAACTGCAAAGTTTTGGGAAAAAGGAAATTTTGCTGACAGAACGCGGAGCGAGTTTCGGTTACAATAATTTGGTGGTTGATTTCCGTTCCTTGCCTATCATGCAGAAAATGGGCGTGCCGGTGCTTTTTGACGCGACCCATTCCGTGCAGATTCCCGGAGGGCAAGGCACCTCTTCCGGCGGACAGCGGGAGTTTATCGCCGCTCTTGCACGGGCTGCCGCGGCTGCCGGGGTGAATGGCGTTTTCTTTGAAACGCACCCCGATCCGGACAAAGCCCTTTGCGACGGTCCGAACAGTTTGCCTTTGGCAAAATTTGAACAGATGATTTCCGAACTGGTGCAGATTTGGAATATTCCAAGCAATTTTTAGGAGCGGGTATGCAGGCGGAAAATCGGCAGGCAGATATTGCCGTGGACAGAGAAACCTTGGAAAAGACATTCAGGCATATAGATATAAGCCGCTTATCCGAAGAAACCGTTGAGCGCGCAAAAAAAGTGAAATTCCTTGTGCTGGACATAGACGGGGTTTGCACCAACGGTCAGCTTTACATCAATCCGCACGGGGAAACCACAAAAACGTTTCATGTGCACGACGGCATAGGCATAAAAACCGCGTTCATGGCGGGTATCGGCGTCGGCATCATCACGGGGCGGAAAGATACGTGCGTCGAAGCCCGCATGCGTCCCTTAGGGGTGACGGAATTTTTTTGCGGGTATTACAGCAAACTGGAACCGCTTGCGGAGCTTGCCCGAAACCAGCGGATTTCTTACGAGGAAATGGCGTATTTGGGAGATGATATTATTGACCTTGACCCTCTTTTGCGGGTGGGGCTTCCCTGCGCCGTCGCCAACGCGCGGGAGGAAGTGAAGAATGTCGCGTCCGTTGTGACGAAGACGAGGGGGGGCGAAGGGGCTGTGCGCGAGCTTGTGGAAATTCTTCTCGCATGCCAGGAAAAAAGTCCTGCCGCCTTATACTGGATACATCATAATGGCTGAAACCCTGAAAAAGAAAATCGAAGCTGAAAAAAAAGAGAAGAAAATTCCTTCCTTTGTCTTTTTGTGTGTTTTCGGCATAGGGCTTTTTGCCGCTTTTCAGTTTTGGAACACTTGGCTTGCCGAAAGCGAGGAAAGACGTTTGCAGGAAGTTGTGCAGTCGCAGGATATCGCAAACCTCATCACCGGTGAGGGATATAATAAAAAAGCCTTTTCGGAAGAATTGGAAAACTTGAAAAAATCCTATACCAAAAAGCGGAATATTGATGAAGATATGCAGGAATTCATGCGGTATTTTGCGGAAATTCCCGATTTTCACGATGACGATGTGGGGCTTGCCATGCAGGGGGTTCATGTTTCCAGCGGTGAAAAAGGCAAAGAGGAATGGGCTGTTTTTGCAAAATGGGCTGTCATGCGTCAGCAAAGTTCCGTTTTGCAAATGGAAAATCCGCTTATGTGGCATAGGGCGGGAACGCAGCCGGCGCTTTTGTCTTCCTCACGGAATGAAAAAAAAGCCGTGTTTTTGGAACAGGAAGCCGACAAGGTGATTATTGAAGCTGAACGCGGAATTATTTACAATGATAACACAAAAGTCATTTTGCATGAAAATGTCAGGGCAATGCAGCAGGATAATATTGTGAAAGGTCCGGTTTTGAATTACGATACGGAAAAACAAATTGCGGTTTTTTCGGAGCAGGCGGATTTTTCAAGCGAGGAATTGACCGGTACGGCGGAACTATTGAGCTGGGATATGCAGGAAAATAAAATTTACGGCAAAGGCGGTGTTTATGTGGAATGGATGCCTGCAAACGGAGAATAGCTTGCAAAAAACCGGGCAAAAAATTGGGCAAAAAACTGGTTTGATAAGTATAAAAGCGGCGTCGCTTTTGTTTTGCCTTTTATTTCCCATGCACGTTTTTGCACGGAATATCGGAGAGGACTGCACGTATGAGGGCATAAGGCTTTTCGGGCGGGTGCAGGTGGTAACGGGCTTTGCGGATATTAATGTCCAGAAAAAAGACGCGTTTGCGGATTTGGATGTGCGGTTTGTCAGCGCTTTTGCGAATGCTTGCGGCGAGTGGCAGCTTGTGGACAGTTTTCCTGATTTCACCGTGCGGTTTGTGGATTCTTTTCCCGACATCACCATAAAAGAAGTCCATGCTTTTGCGGGAGTTCGATAAAAATAAAACTGAGAATGATGAATGAAATGATGTTGATACCTATGAGAAAACTTGTTTTTGTTTTATTCTGCTTCGCTTTTACCGCGTTGCCGGCTTATGCGGTTCCGCAGTTGGCGGAGGGGGATACGCCCGTAAAAATAAATGCCGATGATATGGAATACGATATCAACCGCAGCAGGGTGATTTTTACAGGCAATGTGCATGTCGTGCGCGGAGCTTTCGATATGGTCGCGCCGAAGATGACCGTTTATTTGAAAAGTTCGGAAGCGAAACAGGAAGCGGTGCAAATAAAAGTCCAGCCGGAAAACATGCCTCTGACCGGTAAGGTGGAGCCAAGCACGAAAACTGTCGATACGCAAAATAAAATCAATAAGATCGAAGCGGAAAACGGTGTGAGGTTCAAGTTTGAAAATCAGTCGGGGCATTCCGATTCCGCCGTTTATGAAGCTGATAAAGGTCTTTTGACCATGATAGGCGATCCCGTGGTGCAGGAAGGAAAAAATTCCATCCGCGGCGAAACGATTTTATATTATTTATACGAACGGAAAAGCGAAGTTGTGGGTTCGCAAAAAAGACGCGTTGAAGCGATTTTTGATTCCAAACAATAAGGGTAAGTATGAAAGCGACACTTGCAGGGGAACACTTGGCAAAAACATACGGGGCAAGACAGGTTGTCCGTGATGTGAATATTGAAATAACGCAGGGGGAAATCGTAGGCTTGCTCGGACCGAACGGCGCAGGCAAAACAACTTCCTTTTACATGCTGACAGGAATCATAAAAGCCACCCAAGGCAGAATATTGTATAATGGCGAAGACATCACATCGTGGGCTTTGTATAAGCGGGCGAGGGTGGGCATAAGTTATTTGCCGCAGGAAAGTTCTGTTTTTAAAAGCCTGACCGTCAAAGAAAACATTCAAATTGTCATGGAATATACGAAACTTTCCAAAAAAGCCCGGGAAGAAAAAATTTATAGCCTGCTTGATGAATTCGGTTTGACCCGCTTGGAAAAATCCCTTGCTTCGTACCTTTCGGGCGGGGAAAGGCGCAGGCTTGAAATTGCCCGCTGTCTTGTGCATGACCCTTTGTTCGTTTTGCTTGACGAACCGTTTGCGGGTATCGACCCCTTGGCTGTCGGCGATATTCAGGATTTGATCAAGCGCTTGAAAAACAGGGGGATCGGCGTTTTGATTTCCGACCATAACGTACGGGAAACCCTTTCCATTTGCGACAGGGCGTCCATTATGTATGACGGTGTGTTACTGCTTTCGGGCACGCCGGAAGAAATTGTCAATAATGAAAAAGCACGGGAAATTTATTTAGGGGAAAATTTCTATATGCAGTGAGTTTTTCTTTTTTTTTGAGAAAGACAACACGTTTTTTTTTACAAGCTTTTTTTGCGTGTTATTTAATTCTTTATACTGTTTGCTTGTTGTTTTTTAATTTTGCATGAAAAGCTTTTTTCTGGGGCAATGTCCATAATTTTTTAAGGGGAACGAAAAGGGGTACCTTTAACGTACCCCTTCGTATTCTCCTCAATCTCCTTTTGCTCTCTGCGCAAAAGAAAACTTTCGCCCTCTTTTGGCGAAATTCGTTTTCTTGCGCATATTGTCCGTTTCTTGTTAAAATACCCCATTCTTCTTTTTAGGTATTAGTTTTGTTTTGCCGTTTACGCGGAATGCTTTGTCTTCACTCTTTATTTTTTTCTTTTAAAGATGCCGCAGGTTTTCGCGGTAGTTTCTCAGTTCTTTTTCATCTGCAGCCTTAATGGCATTCTCCAGTTGTGTTATCATATTGTTTTTGTCCTTTGGGAGATTGCCGTCGATAAAAATGCAGTTTGATGCTCCCATTGTCGCAAAATAGGTTGGAATGGTTAAATGTTCAATGAGTGTTTTTAATTCATGGAGTTTTTCAATTTCCGTTTCTTCCGCCCAGTTTCCGCTTTGTATTTCCTGATAGAGTTCGGAAGACTGGAAAACAGTAAGCATGGAGGAAACAATGATTTTAGGATGTGTTTGATTGAATATTGCCGCAGTGTTTTCTGCTCCCTGCCTGCTTCGTCCGGCTCCGAAAAGTCCTGTGAGATAAAAGAAATTATAATCCATGCCAATTTCGTCCAGTTTTTTGCATTCCGCCAGGATTTCTTTTGTTCCGAACCCCTTATGCATGAATGACAATGCGCTGTCGTCACCTGTTTCTGCTCCGATGGTAATGCCGTTATATCCTAATTGCCGGAGTTTTTTTAGCTGTTCTGCGCTTTTTGGCGCAATATCCGTAATGCGGGCAAAGCAGCCGACAGAAGCCGCGTTTGGAAAATATTTTTTTGCAAGTTCGGCTAAGTTTTTTAATTTATCGAAATCTAAAACAAAGGGATTCGCTCCTGTAAAAAATACTCTTTTCGCGTTGGGATAATATGCTGAAAGTTCTTTCATGTCTTCTTCAACTTCCGATAACGGGGACATGCGGAATTTAAAAGGTATGTCTTCGTACAGCGTGCAAAATTTGCATTTATGATGTGTGCAGCCGGCTGTTGCCTGAATTAGTGCGCTGCAAGCCTCATAGGGAGGGCGGTAAATTGTTCCGGTATAATGCATACGATACTCCTTTTTGAAATAATACGGTATTAGGTTTGGAAGCATATTAAATGACATGCATACGTTACGCAAGTAGGTTTTTTAAATATACATAGTATCATTTATTGTACCGTATTGCATTGTTCTTTTTATACGTGTAAAGTCGCTGGCAACGAGGTGAGGTATGGTCAGCAATAAATTCAGAAGCGATGACATGGCCGCCCGCTGTACGCCTATGAGCAATTTGCAGGCGGTATTGGGCGGAAAATGGAAGATATTGATTGTGTGGTATATCGCGGTTTATAAAACGCAGAGATTTGGTGAATTGATGCGCCGTTTGGAGGGCATTGCCCGTTCAACGCTGACAAAGCAATTGCGTGAGCTGGAAAATGACGGATTTATTCATCGTGAAGCATATAGGGAAATTCCGTTGAGAGTTGAATATACGCTAACGGATTTGGGAGAACGTTTTATTCCTGTTTTAAACCAAATGGTGGCATGGAGCGAAAAACATCTTTGTTCTTCGGATTGTGCAGGCATGGTTGATAAGAAACGGTAAAATTTATTGTAAACCGCATAAAAAAAGGAATAAGCGCTGCCTATTCCTTTTTTGAGTATCATGCCTGCTGCGTTGTTTTCATACGGTAAGCTTAAAACCGGTGTTGAGAAGCGCGGCGAGGCTTCCTTCGCCCGTCATCGCAAGGGCGGAGGATGTGCCGCCCATTCTGTTCATATAGGAAACCAGACTTGTCGTATCGATGGTGTCGCTGATATTTTGCAGTCCGCTGCTGCGGGCTTCTTCCAATTTGTTCAGGGTTTGGATTTGCCCGTAACGTTCAGCCAGCTGCGGATTGTCTTTAAAAAATTGTTCTATTTTGGCTTTATCTTTGTGATTGGAAGAAACCTGCAGTTCTCCGTTTTCATCAAGGCTTACGCGAAAATCGGCATCAGGGGCGACGCCAAGTTCGGCAAGCCCCGTTTTCACCGCCAATTGAAATTGACCGGTGAGTTCGTTTTTGTGGCTGAGCAGTTTGTTATAGGTGATTTTTCCGTTAATGCCGAGTTCCCCTGCCAGTTTTTCCACCATTTCCGCCAAATTGTCCGTATCGGAAGTGCCGGAATAGTCTTGTTCTTCCGTTGGGATTTGGCTTTTTATGGCTGCAAGTTTTTCTTCGATATACTGGTTTGAGGAAGAACTGTTGTCGAGGGTGTCCAAAAGCGTGGGATTTTTTGCTTCTTCAAGTTTTTTCCTGAGTTGTTGGACATTGACGCCGTATCCGTTGGAAAGGGGATTGTTGATTGCATAGACAGACATGATGGCTCCTTTGGAAAAAATTTCCCTTTTATTTCGTTAAGATAGTGTTAAGCAAAATCAGTGCCAAAGAGTTCGGAGAAAAAGGTTAACTTTTTGATTAACAATATTTTTTCTAAGAACTCATTGACATCTGAATGATATTCATATATTTTTTTTCGGAAAAAAAAGTTGTGTATAAATTTAAGGAGAATTTATCATGGTTTGTTCCAAAAAAATATCCGCGCTTGCTTTAAGCGCTGCCGTCGCTTTAAGCTGCCCGGATTTCGCAAAAGCAGAAGGTTTTGCTTTGCAGGACTGGTCTTCCCGCGGCGCCGCTCTGGCAGGCGGTCTTGTTGCCCGCGGAGGTGATGCCGCCGCCGCCGCTTATAACCCCGCCGCCATTACGGAGCTTGAAGGCACTCAAATTTTATTGGGCGGCGAACTTATCACCCCTATCAACACGGTAGTCGGCACGAGCGGTCAGACAAGACATTCCGAAGATAAACGGTATTTCGCTCCTCACGGGTATATCACCCATAAAATCAATGACTCCTGGTCTGTCGGTTTCGGTTCTTTTTCCCGTTTCGGTTTGGGCAATAAATACGGTCTTGACTTTTTCGTGCCGAATGCCGTTTATGATGTCGAGCTGATTACCTTCGGTGTCAGCCCTGTTGTCGCATGGCGCGTGAATGACAAACTTTCCCTCGGTTTCGGTTTGGAACTCGCTTACGGCGATGTTGATTTGAACAGAAAAATCGGTTTCGGTCCGATAAACACGAGCATGAGCATGACAGGCGACGCTTTCGCCCCTGCGTTCAATCTTTCCGCCCATTACCGTTTCAATGAACAATGGAAAGCGGGATTTGTCTACCGTTCCCATTCCGACTTTGACTTTGACGGGGAACTTTCAACTCCCATGCTTCCCATCAAGTTCGACGGTGACGCGAAATTGTACACTCCTGACAGCTACACCTTCGCGCTTGCTTATTATCCTGTGCCCGCTCTCAGTTTCGAGGCTCAGGTGCAATACAACACATGGAGCAGGTTCAGCAACCTGACTATCAATATTCCCGGTTTGGCGGCTGTCGGATTGCCCACTGTCCTTAATGACATCAAGAAATGGGAAGATACGTGGTTCTTCTCATTGAGCGCAGAATATGCTTATAACGATTGGCTGACTTTGCGTGCGGGCGCTTCTTACGAAACTTCTCCCGTGAAAGAAGAGTATGCCGATTTTATCGCTCCTGCCCAAGGCCGCTGGAAGTATGGCGCAGGTTTAGGTTTTGCAAAGGATGATTGGACTTTTGACGTGGGTTATGTGTACCATGATATTTTGGAATTGCGTTACGGACATTCCGCTTATTATAAAGTGGCGGATCATATTGAAGACGCACACGCCCATACGGTTTCATTCAGTATCGGCTATAAATTCTGAAAATAAATACATAGCTTTGAAAAACACTGCATTTGCAGTGTTTCTCTTTTTTTGAGGGGAATTATTTCCCCCAACCTCCCTGAACGCAAAGCAGTCACAGACAATGTCTGTGACTGCTTTGTTGTTCACATAAGAAATGAAAAAAACATTCGTTCTATCAGAGGGGGGCAAGTCCCTTATGCTTTCTCCCTCTGTAAAAACGTAACCCCCGTTTCACACTGTTTCGGCAGAAAGCTCGCGCTTCCGCCCGTCAAGGGTGAAACAATTCAAATCAAATTCTTGCATATCTGCCGGTCGGGTCACATCTTATCAGCTGATTTTATCATAAACAATTTAGAAGCATACCCTAAACAAAACCGTTATGAACAATGTTCATAACGGTTTTGCAACAAGGGGGATCGGGGGAAATTATTTCCCCCAAAAATACTATGCTGAAAATCTTATACTTTCGCGGCTGTGCGCAAATCGGCGATAGCGTCTGTTTTTTCCCATGTAAATTCAGGGAGTTCCCGTCCAAAGTGTCCATAACAGGAAGTTTTTGAATAAATCGGGCGTTTGAGGTCAAGACGCTTCGTAATATGGTAAGGACGAAGGTCGAAAACTTCACGCACGGCTTTTGTGAGGATTTCGTCAGGAATTTCACCGGTGCCGAGGGAAGAAACGAGTACGGAAACCGGTTCCGCAACGCCTATGCAATAGGCGATTTGCACTTCACAGCGGGGAGCAAGTCCTGCGGCAACGACGTTCTTCGCCACATAGCGTGCCATATAGGCGGCTGAACGGTCGACTTTTGAAGGGTCTTTGCCGGAGAAAGCGCCGCCGCCGTGGTTGCCCATACCGCCGTAAGTGTCGTTGATGATTTTACGGCCGGTAAGTCCGCAGTCCCCGACAGGTCCGCCGATTACAAAGCGTCCGGTGCGGTTGATGAAAATTTCGCAGTCTTTTTCATCGAAAAATCCTGATTGGCTGAGTACCGGATAAATGACTTCGCGGCGGACGGCTTCTTCGATGTCCGCTTGTGAAACATTCGGAGAGTGCTGGGTTGAAATGACGACGTTGTTGATGTGGGTTGGCTTGCCGTTTTCGTATTCAAAGGAAAGCTGTGTTTTTCCGTCAGGACGGAAGAAATCAACAATGCCGTTTTTACGCACGCGTGCCAACTGCAAGGACAGCTGGTGCGCCCAATAGATAGGGGCGGGCATAAGCGTGCTGGTTTCATTGGAAGCGAAGCCGAACATCATGCCTTGGTCGCCGGCGCCCTGGTCTTCCGGTTTGGTGCGGTTCACGCCTTGCGCGATGTCGACGGATTGTTTGTCGATGGAGGAAAGGACGGCGCAGGTCTGATAGTCGAATCCCATGTCGGAGCTGTTGTAACCGATATTTTTAATGGTTTCACGCACGACATGGGGAAGGTCCGCATAGCCGGAAGTGGTGATTTCCCCGGCGATAACCGCCATACCAGTTGTTACCAGCGTTTCGCAGGCAACGTGTGAATCGGGATCTTGTTCAAGAAGCGTGTCTAAGATTGCATCGGAAATTTGGTCGGCAACTTTGTCCGGGTGACCTTCTGTCACTGATTCGGAAGAAAAAACGTATTTACCTTTTGCGGGAATCATAAGTCTCCTTTGCGAGGCTTTTTTTGCGTTCGCTTATTTTGTTATTGAAATATTATCCAAAAGGCGCGCTTTGCCGAGATATACAGCAACAGCGACAACAGCGCTTCCTTTCAGGGTTTCGACATTTTCCAAATTGTCCTTATCCACCATGCTGCAGTAGTCAATGCGCGCCATGGGGATATTTTCCTTTATATAGCCGGCAAAAAACGCATGAAGGTTTTTTGCGGAATGTTCGCCTTGTTCCGCTTTTTCTTTCAAAAGCAAAAGCCCTTTGCGGATATGGGGAGCGAGAGCCCGCTCCTCTTCGGTAAGATAAGCATTGCGGGAGCTCATGGCAAGTCCGTCGCTTTCACGCACAAGCGGACAGCCGACAATTTCCACCGGCATATTCAGATCACGCACCATGCGGCGGATAATGGTCAGCTGCTGATAATCCTTTTCGCCGAAGCAGGCGAAATCAGGCTGGATAAGGTTGAAAAGCTTTGTAACCACAGTGCAGACACCGCGGAAATGGGTCGGACGGGTCACGCCGCACAAGCCCTTGGCAAGCTCCGGCACCTCGACCCATGTCGCATGGTCCGGGTGATACATGGCGCTTGCCGGCGGTTCAAACAAAATATCCGTGCCGGCTTTTTCCGTGGCGGCATGGTCACGGTTCGGGTCGTTCGGATACGCGTCCAAATCTTCGTTCGGCGCAAATTGCGTCGGGTTGACAAAACGGCTGACCACCACAATATCGGCAAGTTCTCCTGCTTTCGTTATTAAAGAAATATGTCCCGCATGGAGATAGCCCATAGTTGGCACAAGAGCGATGGTTTTGCCTTGCTTTTTCAGTTCTCTGCAGCGTGCCTTGATTTCATTGAGTGTCGCAATAATTTCCATGATGTTCACCGACTATATCAATTTATTGTTATATAGTTATATAGACAGCTCCTTTTATATAGCTAAATTTTGCTTCTGTCTAGTTTAATTTTTTGAAATCACGCTTTTTCTTGTCAAAAGTTTGAAGAGGTTGTAAAATAAAAAAGTTCCGGACCGGAATATAATTTATGAGCGCCAGGATGTTGGAGTGAGAATGAATCCTTTATTTCAGGGGAAGATAGATAATTTTTGCGCGGCCTATTCTGTTTTAAACGCTTTTCGGCTTTTATTCGGCATTTCCGCTTTTCAGGCGAGGGATATGCTCAACGCCACGTTCATTGAACAGGCGAGGCACAGCGATACATGGAAAAAAATTGTCTGTCATGAAACGACGTATTACGATCTTGTCGCAGGCATGCTGGAAAACGGAAAAGCGAATTTGGCGTATTCGTATTACTGCCCGTTTCCGGCTAAGGATTTCAATATGTCCCGCATCCGTTCCTTTTCTCCGGAAGTCGATATCGATACCGTATGGAATTTTTTGCAGAACATCATCGATACGGATCCGTCATCCATAAAGCCGGTAACGGCGGTTTTGCGCTTTTGCCGTTTTATGCCCAATCAGATCGGGCCTATCGTCGACCATTGGTCGACAATCATGCGGGTTACGGATAAGGAAATTTATTTGTATGACTGCAGTTTGGAGCCCACAGGCTGGTATGTCTTGCATCGCAGTAAGTTTTTTTCCGCTCCTTTCGGGGCGGTTCCCCCCCAGAGGACAGCTTTGGAACAGCAGTATATGCTGAATCTCGCAAGTGAGGAGTTCGGCGTGATTTGTCCGGAGTCGATTTTTGTCGTGGAGAAAAAAAATTCTCCTTTTGAAACGTTCGCAAGCGCGTTTAAAAGAAAAATTTTTGATATTTAATCTTGACCAAATTGCGGAGCAACCTTATTTTATGAAGAACTTTAATAATGAAACGGATAGCGTATGTCACAAATAGAAAGTGTGGAACTTGAAGAAATTTTTTTGGAATACGAGGTGCTTACGGCGCAAGTCGACAAGCTCTTTCAGGACGTGCAGTCAAAATACCCGGAAGAAGTCGCCTGCACCAGGACATGCAGCGACTGCTGCCATGCCCTTTTTGATTTATCCCTTGTGGAAGCCATGGCGGTAAACCGCGCTTTTCATGAGAAATTCGGTTTCGGGGCGGAACGCTCCAAAATAATGGAAAGGGCTGGTGATGCGGACAGGACGCTGACCCGTTTGAAATACCAGTATTTCAGAAATGCGCAGCGCGGCATGAGCGATGCGGATATTATGGAAAAAGCCGCTCATGAAAAGGTGCGCTGCCCTCTTTTGGGTGACGACGACCTTTGCATGCTTTATGAACACCGCCCGCTGACATGCCGTATTTATGGCGTGCCGACCGCCATTAAAGGCAAAGGGCATGTTTGCGGAAAGTGCCGTTTCGACAAGGGCGGCAAATATCCTACTTTGCAGCTTGACAGGATACAGGACAAGCTTGCGGGCTTAAGCCATAAGATAACGAAAGCCATAGGTTCCGGATATAAGGATTTGCATTCTGTTTATGTGCCTGTTTCCATGGCGTTAATGAATAAGTACGATGAGGAATATCTTGGCGTGAAGCAAGATGGAAAACCCAAGAAGAAACTGAAATCCCCTCTGGAATAGGAGGAAAATATGGCATTGAACATTCCGGCTTCCGTTTACCGTGACAGCACTCCCCCTGATTTGACTCCCGAACAGGAACAGCTGAAAAAAGAATTGTACGATAAAATTTCACCGCGCAGAAGAAAATTTATCGATAAAATAGGTTATGAAAATTGGGACCCTTTTCCGAAACCGAACGACCCCATGGAAATACGCCGCGACATTTCAAAGCGTACCAGCCAAGACCTTTTCAGGGAATATTTTCAAACCCGTCCGAAAGATGAGGTCCAAAGCAATGCATACCGCCAAGCCGTATTGGAATTAGCCCTCGGTATCATCAACAAAGATGAAAAGTTCTTAGGGTATTTTGATTTTGCTGTTTGGTATTACAATCTTCTTGAAAAAGAAGGGTATGTGGAAGAAAAAAATGCGGAACATTCTTCCAAATGATGAATGCTCCGGGCACATTTCAAATAAGAAACAGAGGAAACCATGAAAGAAAGATATGATTCATTAGATGAATATATTGCTGATTTGCAGGCGGAAATCGCCCAAAGCGACAATTGCGCCAATCATTTTTATCAACTCGGCATGGCAATGCTTGCGAAGCATGATTATGTCGAGGCGGAAAGCGCCTTTTTAAATGCCGTGCGTTTATCCCCCCGTCTTGCGGAAGGTTTTGTCCAGCTTGGCGGGCTTTGTTTGCAGCGCGGCGATTATGAGGGCTGTTTGCGGTACAATACCGAAGCTTCCAATATCAGGGCTAAATATGCCGTACCGCAGGCGAATATCGGTTTTTGCCATTTGCAGATGGGCGATATAAAAAAGGCGAAATCAGCGCTTATAAAAGCTTTGAAATGGGATCCGGAATTTTTGCAGGCAAGAACGACTTTGGCTTCCGCGTATTTTATGGAAGGCAATTATGATGCGTGCATTGAAGAAAGCAACGCAGTCATTAAGGCGCAGCCGGTTTTCGGACCTGCATGGAATAATTTGGCGCTTGCCTATTTTGAAAAAGAAGAATTTAAAAAAGCCGCCGAGGCTGTGGAACAGGCTCAAAAATGCGGTTATGAAGTTCATCCTGATTTTGTAAGGCAAGTTCAGGAAAAAGCATAAGAGGCTGTGATTTTCTCATGAAGGGCAAAACTTGAGGGTTTTGCCCTTTTCATATTTCATGCGGGCGGTTTGCGGCGGCGGTCCGAATGTCTTGCCAGAAGGGCTTGCTTGCGGATGTGTGGTTTGGCGGACAGCGGCGCGGATATGCTGTTTGACAGGCGCTTTAATGAATGGATTGAACGGTGCTAAAAGGTTTCGGGTCTTCATGGAAACGTGTGAAGCACAAAACGCTTGGCAGTCTTATTGCCGGATTGTTATGCCGTGATTGCTTGCGGGGTGGCGGATACCGTGGGAAATTCCGTCTATGGGAAGTCATTTCGCGGGTTTTGGCGGAGCATTTTTTAACAAGGCGGCACCATCGCCTGCGGCAGGCTCAGCCCGGTAAAAACATATTAAAAAAACGCTTTTGTTATTGACTTAAATCATGGTTCTATACTAGCTTAACGGCATTGGTTTTCTGATAGTATTTTGCCCTTTTTGCCGTTTGCCGCAAATATGGTTTTTCTTTGGGAGTGATTATGTCTTCTTTTCCTGTTGTTCGTCATGAAATGGAATATGTCTGCACAAAATGCAATGCCCGCCACAGTATTGACGAGCTTTTGTATACCTGCCCGTCCTGCGGGGGAGTGCTTTTGCTGAATGATAAGGATTTTGCCGAATATAAAAAAATACCGGGCAAAAAATGGCAGAAACTTTTTGATGAGCGCCGCGCGAGCGACTGTCAGGCGTTAAAAGGAATTTTCCGTTATTATGAACTCATGGCTCCCGTGCTGGAAGAAGAGGACATTGTTTATCTTGGCGACGGGCACAGTCCGGTTATTTTGGCTTCAAAGGAACTGAGGGAAAATTTAGGCATTGATTTCGCTTTCAAGCACGAGGGGCAAAATCCCTCCGCTTCTTTTAAAGACAGGGGCATGGCGGGCGTATTCAGTTATTTGCGCGCTATGGTGCGTAAACACGGCTGGGACGATATTCTGACCGTCTGCGCTTCAACCGGCGACACTTCCGCCGCGGCAGCCCTATATGGCGCGTATGTGGGAAGTCCCATAAAAACAGTGGTTCTTTTGCCGGAAGGAAAAGTGACTCCGCAGCAGCTGTCGCAGCCTTTGGGAAGCGGGGCGACGGTCCTGCAGATTCCGGGGGTTTTTGACGACTGCATGAAAGTTGTGGAGCATTTGGCAAGCCATTACCGGGTCGCGCTTTTAAATTCCAAAAACAGCTGGCGTATTTTGGGGCAGGAATCCTATGCTTACGAAGTCGCCCAGGAATACCGCTGGAATATGAAGAATAAAGCCCTCTTCGTGCCTATCGGCAACGCAGGCAACATCACGGCGATCATGTCCGGGTTCATCAAAATGAAAAAACTGGATATCATTGACGAACTGCCCCGTATTTTCGGGGTGCAGTCCCACCATGCCGACCCAGTGTACCAATATTACCACCAAGTGAAAGAAAACCGGGTTTATCACCCCGTGGAGGTGAAGCCCAGCGTCGCCCAAGCCGCAATGATCGGAAATCCGGTGTCTTTTCCCCGTGTGCAAAAGCTTGCGGCGGAGTATGAAGCGCTTGGCGGCAATTTCAATGTGGTGCAGGTAAGGGAACAGGATATCATGAATGCGATGATCATTGCCAACAGACACGGGCATATCGCCTGCACGCAGGGCGGAGAATGTCTTGCAGGTTTGTTCCATGCGAAACAGCAGGGAAAAATCGCCCATGAACTTGCCATTCTTGATGCGACAGCCCATGCATTGAAGTTTTCCGGTTTTCAGGAAATGTATTTTGAAAATACGTTTCCTCCGGAGTTCGGCGTCGTTCCGAAAGAAAATTTATGCAACAGACCGCATACCGTTATTTCCGAAGAAAGGAAAAAAAGCCTTTCCGCCGGGGAATACGCGGAAGAAGCCGCCCGAAACATTGCCGGGTTCATGGGGTTGGCAAAGCGGTAGCAATTAATTTAAATATAATTAATGCTTGACAGAGAACAATTTGCAGGCTATTTGATAAGAACCGCTTTGCGGAAATTTTTAGTTAGTGTAAACTAATTTCGGAGGATACTACTATGGGTTATATGGCTAGCGTAGACGCTGATAAATGTATCGGCTGCGGCGAATGTATCGATATTTGTCCTGTAAGCCTTTATGAACTTGTTGATGGTAAAAGTGTTGCTAAAAATCCTGAAGAATGCCTTGGCTGCGAATCCTGCACAGGCGTTTGCGAACAAGACGCTATTACTATTACTGAAGCATAATTGTTTTATGCGGCAATAATTTTGTGGCAAGGCGGACGCTTTGCCACTTTTTTTATAAGAAAGGAATGAGTATGGCTCTCTATACCGATAAAGAAGCTCTTGATTACCATAAGTTCCCCCGCAAGGGCAAAGTTGAAGTTCTTCCCACTGTTTTGTGCGATACGCAGAAAGATTTGTCTGTCGCCTATTCCCCCGGGGTTGCCGTCCCCTGCATGGAAATCCATGAAGACGAGAAAAAAGTCGATGTCTACACAGGCAGGGCGAACCTTGTCGCCGTTGTTTCCAACGGAACGGCGGTGCTCGGACTCGGCAATATCGGAGCGAAAGCTTCCAAGCCCGTGATGGAAGGCAAGGGGCTTTTATTTAAAATGTTTGCCGATGTTGATGTGTTCGATATCGAGCTTTCCGAAAAAGACCCTAAAAAAATTTGTCAGATCGTCAAAGCCCTTGAGCCGACATTCGGCGGTATCAACCTGGAAGATATCAAAGCGCCTGAATGTTTTTATATTGAAGAACGCTTGAAAAAAGAAATGAATATTCCCGTTTTCCATGATGACCAGCACGGTACGGCGGTTATTTCCGGAGCGGGGCTTATCAACGCCTGCGAGCTGACCAAAAGAAAAATATCCTCTTGTAAAATCGTTATTTCAGGCGCCGGTGCGGCTGCCATCGCCTGCGCCAATTTTTACGTGTCGCTCGGCGTCAAACGTAAAAATATCTTTATGTTCGATTCCAAAGGGCTTATTCACCAAGGCAGAACGGATTTAAATAAATATAAGAAACGGTATGCGCAAAAAAATTCCTGCACTATGGCGGAAGCCATGCAAGGTGCCGATGTTTTTCTCGGACTTTCCAAAAAGGGCGTGATTGACGGGGATATGCTCAAAACCATGAACCCGCAGCCTTTGATTTTCGCCTGCGCAAACCCTGATCCCGAAATCACTTATGACGAGGCGAAAAAGGCGGTGCCGGACTGCATTATCGGCACGGGCAGGAGCGATTATCCCAATCAAATCAATAACGTATCCGGTTTTCCTTTCTTGTTCAGAGGGGCTTTGGATGTCGGGGCGACAGAAATCAATGAAGCTATGAAAATTGCCGCCGCGTACGCTCTTGCAGGGCTTGCCAAGGAAAAGCATATCCCGGAAGAAGTGAAAAAAGCGTATGGCGGGCAGGAATTTAAATTCGGTACGGAATATATCATTCCAAAACCTTTGGATCCGAGAATTTTGGAATGGGAAACCGTTGCCGTGGCAAAAGCGGCTATGGAGTCAGGCGTCGCCGCCCGTCCCATTGAAGATTTTGCAAAATATAAGAAGGAACTCCGCTCACGGGTTGAAAACTGCCGTAAACGGGCGAAAGCCGTTTATCCTTTTTATAAGTAACCCTTACAGCTAAGATACATTATTGCATGAAAGGGCAATTTCCTGCTTTGCTCGGTTGGATACCGTCCAATCCGCGCAGGCAGGTTTTGCTCTTTTTTGTTTTATCTTTTGCTGTTTTGTTGCTGTACGCTGATGAAGCGGCAGACGCCTGAAAAAAAATTGTGTCCTTGCCGCATGTTTTAACATGAAAAATTTTTTATGCAGGGGAAAAACTTTTATCTCTGCTGCCGCTATCCGTAAAGCTCACAAGTTTGCTGACGGCTAAAGCGGGAAACTTCTTCCTCTGCCCTCTGTTGTCCCCCGTTACAAAATTTTTCATACTGATTTTCCGCATGCGCTTAACAGTACATAATAGTATGAATATCATGCTGAAATGTTTCAGAACTTGTACAGCGTATCGGTTAAATTGCTTTTTTCGGCTGCGTCCTGCCGATAAAAACGGGCAGGGCTGTCAGGACGGCATGCGCCGGAAGAAAATCTTATTGCTGATCAAATTACTGATCAATCTGAAAATACCGTGCAGCCGCTTTTCTTTGCGGATTTTTTAATTTGTTCATGGTAAAAATAATTGACAATCACCGGCGGTGCTTCAAAGGGGCGTTTTATATTGTCATTGTTTGTTACATAATCAAGCCCGATTGTTGCGGCGTATTTTTTTAATTCCATGTGCAGCTGTTCCCAATAATTACGGTTTCCTTTATCATAAATTTCCTGATAGAGGGGCAGCAGTTCCGGGCGGCTGTTTTGTATGTATTTCATAATTACTGTTTTATAGTCGCCCCGCAGGTTGAGATTTTCCAGCCAAATCAGATTGCAGTGTTCTTTTGCGCGCCGTATGATGGCTTTTATATCGGTAATTTCGGGAAATATGGGAGAAATGAAGCAGGTTGTGCGGATGCCTGCCTGGTGGAATGTTTCCATTGCCGCAAGCCGCCGTTCAATACTGACCGCATTGTCCATATCATTTTTAAAATTTTCGTCCAATGTGTTGACAGACCATGAAATACGGGCTTCGGGGAATGTTTTGAGCAAATCCAAATCCCGCAGGATTAAATCGCTTTTTGTCGCAATGCTGATTTTTATGCCGCTTCCTTTCAGCTGTTCCAGTAAGGCGCGTGTGCGCTTGTAGTGTTTTTCCTGCGGCAGGTATGGGTCGGTAACGGAACCGATAAACAATTCTTTGCCTGCATATTTTTTGGGATTGCTGATTTCAGTCCATGTCTTGACATCCAAAAACGTTCCCCATGGTTCGGTGTGACCGGTGAAGCGCTTCATGAAAGAGGCATAGCAGTAGCGGCAGCCATGGGTGCAGCCCGTATAGGGATTGGCGGAATATTCGCATACGGGCAGATTGGATTTGCTGAGAATGTTTTTTGTTTGGATTTCACGGATAAGCGGTGTGTTCATGAGCGTACTTTCGCAGGAAAAAGGATCTGCTTTAGTCAGTCAATGAGGTTTTCATAGGCGAAGTAAAGCGCCATGAGCACGGCGCTTTGGCGTATGCTTTCCCTGTTGCCTTCAAAAAGAAAATGTCTCGCCCGTGTTTCAAACGCTCCCAAGAGTACGGGCTTGCTTTCGTTTTGCAGATAAATATGCTTCATGAGCTGGCAGGATTTAAGCCAATTTTGTTCCATGCCGTTTTCAAGCGCCTGCCCTTTTTTGATTTTGATTTTTTTGCGTAATACGGAAAAGTCCTTAGGTAAGGACAGTCCGATAAAGACAGTGCCTACCGGTTTTTCGTCATTTCCGCCGTTCGGGCCGGCAATGCCCGAAACGGAAAGCCCGATATGGCTTTTGGCAGCGGAACAGACCCCGCCCGCCATTTGGCAGACAGTTGGAATGCTGACAGCCCCGAAGGTTTTGAGGACTTTTTTTTCAACGCCCAAAAGAGAATGTTTAAGCTCGTTGCTGTACGTCAAAACTCCGCCCTCAAACCATGCGCTTGCGCCGCTTATTTGCGTGACAGCGGCTCCGAGCAATCCGCTTGTGCAAGATTCAGCAACTGACAGACGCATTTTGAATTGAGGCAGAAGAATGCCGAGTTCATGGCTCAGGCAGGCACTCATGCGGTAAAAATCGAAAAGCGCATTTTTGGCGGAATTTTCCGCAAGGCTTGAGCCTAATGTCTTATCTTGGGAAGCGGGCATGCCCGCTATGAAATCGCTCATGGAAGTTCCTTTTTCGCTTTGTATTGGCTAAGAAGCATGCCTCCCAAAATGGCGAGGGAGGCGAAATATTGTGTCGCTGTAAGGCGTTCTTCCAAAAAAAGCACGCCGATAACGAGGGTGATGACAGGAATAAGGTTGATATAGGCGGCGGCTTCCGTTGCGGAAAGCTTGGAAACGCCGTAATTATAAAAGCCGTAGCCAAGCAGGCTGACAACAACGCCCAAATAAAAAATGGAAAACAAGGGAAGCCAGTCCGGAATGGAAACATCAAGGATGACAGGGCTGAATTCAAGAGGCAGAAAGGTGAGGGGAAGATAAAAAAGAACGCCTCCGAAGCTCATGGCTGCCGTGTATACCCAAGGACTCATGGCGGCAGAAAGGTTGCGGCAGGCGAGCGTATAGCCCACGCCGCAAAAAACCGCTCCGAGTTCAAGCATATTTCCTAAAAAAGGATTGGGAACAGCCTGGCTTGTTTCCCCGCTGAAAGAAAGCCAAAAAACGCCTAAAAAGGCGAGAATGAAGCCTGCCCATGCGTGGACGCTTTGTTTTTCCTTAAGGAATATCCAAGCGCAGAAGCCTACGCAAAGGGGCATTATGGCGAGAACCATGCCCGCTTGGGCGGAAGACGTATACCGCAGGGCGGAGGTTTCAAAAAGAAAATAAAGGCAGGGTTCGCAAAGGACACCGCCCAACAGGACGGGGAAATTCTTCCTTGTCATATGGGTGATGAGAGGTTTGAGAAAGGGCAGGCAGATAAGGCTTGAAATAAGCATGCGTCCCGCAATGACTTCGAAAGGCGTATACGCCGTCAAAGCGAATTTCAGCCCGATGAAGGAACTCGCCCAAGCTGTCATGCCGATAACGAGGGCTAGGTGGGGAATGCATTTTTGTACGTTTAAATTCATGGTTCGCTACGCCGTTATCTTGATATGTTTGTCTTGCAGCTCTGTGACATAGCCGATTTCAAAGGCTTTATCCCCGTTGTCCTGCAAAGCCCTGCTTACTTGACATACTTTTTCCTCCGGCACCGCCAGCAAAATGCCCCCTGAGGTTTGCGGGTCGTGGCAGAGCGTGGCGATAAGCTCCGGAACGTGTTCTTCAATCTGTACGGATTGTTCCGCATAGCGCTTATTGTCGTAACAGCGCTTGGGTATCAGCCCGTTTCGGGCATAATCCAAAACATACCGCATGAAAGGAATTTTTTCCTGCTGCAAAACAATGCTTTTTCGGGAAGCTTTCGCCATTTCCAAACTATGCCCGATGAGCCCGAAGCCCGTAATATCCGTGCTTGCTTCGATTTGAAATTCCTGGATGATGCCCGCAGCGGAGTTATTCAATTTTGTCGTATGGGAAAAAAGCTCTTTTTCGGCGTTTTCCGCATTGTCCCATTTTCCCCGTATGCCGGTGCTCAATACTCCTGTTCCCAGTGGTTTGGTGAGGATGAGAATATCACCTGCATGCAGGTTTTTATTTTGGCTGAAATGGTTTTTATTGACAATGCCCGTGACGGAAAGCCCGAAACGGAGCTCCTTGCTTTCAAGGGTATGCCCGCCGCAGGGAACGGCGCCGGCTTCAAGGGTTTTGTCAAGAGCTCCCTGCATGATTTCTTCTATGACTTCAAGGGGGGTGTCGCAGGAGGAAAAGGATAAGATGTTCATGACAGTATAGGCTTGCCCGCCCATGGCGTAAATATCGGAAAGCGCGTTGCAGGCGGCGCTTTGCCCGAACAAACGGGGATTGTTTCCGAGCGGCGCGATGATGTCGATACTTTGCACAAGCGCTTTATCCTCGTTCGGCAATGCCACGACAAAAGAGTCCTCATTGTGGCTGTGCTCGGAAAGCAGCAATGAAGAATGCTGTTTGGGCAGGAAAGACAAAAGAGCGTCCAGAACCTCCGGAGCGGTTTTTGCGTTTCAGCCTGCGTCAAGGGCTTTGCTCATCAAAGGATAGTGCATTGTTTTCCTATTTGTTTTGCGTTGATAATTTTTGCTGCAGCTGAATTAAAATTTCACGGGCTTGCGTGTCGTTTTGTTCAGCCGCCTTTTGCAGCCAGTATTCCGCTTTTTTATAGTTTTGAAATTTCGATTTCAGCAAATAAAAAACTCCCAGATCGTACTGGGCGTCCACAAGCCCCGTATTTGCCGCGCTTTCGTATAAAATATGCGCTTGGTCCAAATTCTTGGGAATGCCCAGACCCTGCCTGTACATGCCCGCCAAAAGATATTGGGCTGTGGGAAAACCTTGTTCCGCCGCTTTTGTGTACCATGCTGCCGCAATGGTTTCATTTTTAGGGACGAGAATACCGTTTTCATAAAGCAAACCCACTTGCAGCTGGGCGGGGGCATAGCCTGAATGGGCGGATTTTCGGTATAACTGTACTGCTTGTCCCATATCTTTGCTGAAGCCAGTTCCTGTTTCGTACATGGTGGCAAGTTCATACATGGAGGGGGCGTGGTCTTTGGCCGCGGCTTCACGAAAAGCGTAAATGGCGTATTTGAGGGCTTCGTCACCTTGTCCGAACCTGCCTTTGTAATAGAGCAGACCCAAATGGTATTTTGCGTCAATGTTCCCAAGCTCGGCTGCCTGTTTGTAATAATTTGCGGAACGCATGACATTTTGGCGGGGAGAGTCGGCTTCATACATTCTGCCGAGTTCAAGCATGGCTCTTGTATTTTTTTTGCCCGCCAAATCTTCTAAAAGTTTAAAGGCTTTGTCTATGTTTTTTTGTTCCCCGGTGCCGTAAAAATAGCTTTGCGCAAGGAGGATTGCTGCGTTTTCATCGCCCTGCCGGGATTTTTCTTCCAATTCTTCCCGGTTAATTTGCCGTTTGTTTTGGGCGGTTTCGTTTGCAGGATTTGAAAAGCTTGAATTGTCAGTCCGCTTTTTTGGGGAAAGACTCCTGTTTTCCTGTTCCTGGGAGCTGAGTTCTTTTTTTGCAGCCACAATCCGCAGTTTTTGCAGGTCGTTGATATTTTGAAAAGGCTGTCCGGCTTTTTGCGGGGCTGATAACAATGTGAAATTATTGGCTTGCGGCAGGTTTTGAATTTTTGCAGGGTTCGCATATTGCTGCGTGCTTTCCAAAATAAGTTTGTTCAGATCGTCAAGGGGGATATTGTGCAGCAGCTGCGGATCTTTGACTATTTCATTGACAATGGGCTGGTAAGGGCTGTTGATTTTTCCTGTTATGGGCGCTTCGGAAGAAAATATTGTGCGCTCGAATGCCGAGGTTGGGGCTTGGCGGATGATGGTGGGCGGTTCCAAGCTTTCTTGGTTTTGCAAAATGGCGAGAATATCCGCCGGAATGGTTGTGTTTTTCGGGTTCTCTTTATAGAGTTTCAAAAATTCCGCACTGACGGCATTGCCCGTATCGAAAGGCTCAAACGGGACGGGCATGGAACCGGACCGGCTGGTTTGCGCATGAACATTTGGCACAAGGGTTAAGGAAAGAAAAAATAAATAAGGTAAAAAGTTGTTCCGCATAGTTTTTCCGATAGTTCGATTTACTTTTTTTTATCGCGGATTTTTGTTTTTTTCAAGTTTTAAATTCGTTAAATTTTATTCTCCAGCTATTGACACAACGGAAAACTTTGTCTTTAATGATAAGGCAGGACAGAGGAAATGTTATGGCAATTTTATTTATCAGCACACAAGATTCTATACATGGCCAATCGGAAAATTTGCTCGTTTCGTTGAAAATGAGGAATATCGGTTTTTATTTCGCGTGTCTTGAAAATTCGCACAATGCCGGTTTCGCCAGCGCCAATTCTTTTAATTTTAAGGAAATTGCCACAAACGGCATCATGCAGTATTTTTCCCTTAAAAAATATGTTGCGGGGAATTTTATCACCCATATCCACGTGTTTGACCATAAGGCGCTGCGTTTGGCTTTATGGCTGAAAAGACGGTTTCCTGCCGTAAAAATTATCGGTGAATGGCATGAACGGCTTCTGGGGGAAGAAAATTTCAGTTTAAATAAGGAAAATGCGTATCTGTATGCTTTGACGCAAAACAAGTTTGAGGTGTTTTTCTGCTCTTCTCCGGAACTGTCCGCTTTTTTGGGCAAAACGTATGCTATGCAGCATACGGTCGCGTTGCTTCCTTATCTTTCTTTTTCTGCAAACGCGCAGGAAACTCCTTTGTTTCAAAAAGAAGAGCGGGTTTTTACGTATTTTTTTCATTCCTATTGCGAACAGCGCGCCGATATTGAAATTGTCTTTCAAGCCGTAAAACAGCTCATGCAGGAAAATTCCGGGCAAAAGCCGTATTTTTTCGCCTGCCTTGAGAAAACGGAAGATATTGCTCCAAGCCTTGCTTTGGCGCGGGAGCTCGGGGTTTCGGACCATATGGTGATCGCGGACAAGAGCTTTTTCAATGTTTTCTATCCTCTTGCTGATTGCGTGCTTTGCGCTTCAACGGCGGGCGAGGGCGATTATGTCATGCTGCATAAGGCTTGGCATGATGAGAAAGCCGTCATCGCTTCCGACCTTTTCGTGCATACGAAATTCGTTTTGTCCGATTCCCTTGACTGCGCCTTGCTTTATCCCCGTGACGACGTTTCTTCGCTTTGCAAATGCATGCAAAAGGTTTTGCAGGATTCCGAGCTGAGGGAGCAGCTTCTCAAGGGCGGAAAACAAAAAATTCTGCAAATCACCGCAAATCTTCTTGTGAACAGGTATCTGCAAAAATTAAACTTGCTCTAATTTACTGATTTCATAATTAAAATTTTTCATTTTTCGGTTCTTTTCCGAATGTTTTTTCTTTTGAATATTGTGTATATCTTGTTGAAATGACGTATTAATTTTCCCTTTGCATTAATCGGGAGATCGTGTATACTGACTGCGTCAGTAAGATAAGAGATTTTTAGACATATTTTGACTGGCAATAAGGAGTCGCTATGAAAAAAATCACAAAAATTTTAAGCGCTTTTGCGCTTGTTCTCGGTTTAAGTTTTTCTGCAAACGCAGCGGAACTTATCGTTGCCCATGACACCAATTTCAAACCTTTTGAATTTCGTGACGAAAACGGCAATTACACAGGGTTCGATATTGAGCTTTGGCAGGAACTTGCAAAGCGCGCGGAACTTCAATATAAATTTCAGCCGATGGATTTCAACGGAATTATTCCCGCTTTGCAAACCAAAAATATCGATGCTGCCATTGCGGGCATCACCATCACTCCGGAGCGTGAAGCCGTTGTTGATTTTACAAAACCGTATTACAATACGGGACTTATGATTGCCGTCCGTACGGAAGACGCTGAAAAAGTGAAAAGCCTTGACGATTTGGCAGGAAAAATTATCGCAACCAAAACAGCGACGTCTTCCGCCGAATATCTCCGTACAACCTTCACAAAAGCGAAGGAAGTGAAACTGTTCCCGAATAACGACGGTCTGCTTTTTGAGCTTATGGCCAAAGGCGTTGACGGGGTTTTCTTTGACGAAACGATTTTGCAGGACCTCGCAAAAGCTTCCAACGGCGCGGTGAAAGTTGTCGGTCCTCTTTACCAAGGGCAGTCTTACGGTATCGCCTTTCCCAAAGGCAGCGAGCTTGTGGAAAAAATCAATGCCGCTTATGACAGCATGGTGGAAGACGGCACATATAAAACTCTTTATATGAAATGGTTTGGTTCCGAACCTAAATAATAACTCGCAGTTCCAAGCCTGCGGTTTGTTCCGCAGGTTTGGTTCTTTCGTTTAATCCATTTAAGGTGATTATGGCGTTTGAATTTCAACCACAAGTAATGATAGATTCTTTTCCTCTTTTGATCGGAGGATTGGAATATACTATTTTAATTACCGTTGCAGGTTTGGCTTTGGGGCTTTTTTTAGGCATTGTCGCAGGGCTTATCAATTGCGGAACGAACAAGTTTTTGAAATATGTCGCCACCGCTTATATTGAAACAATACGGGGAACCCCCCTCATTGTGCAGGTCATGTTCCTATATTTCGGGCTTCCTCTTGCGCTGGGGGTCCGTATTCCTCCTGTGACGGCGGGCGTTATCGCCATCGGGGTGAATGCCGGCGCATATATTGCGGAAATCGTGCGCGGCGCGATTATTTCCATTCACCACGGGCAGGAAGAAGCCGCCCGTTCAACCGGCTTGAACAAATTTCAAACCATGCTTTATGTCATCTGGCCGCAGGCTTTCAGACGCATGATTCCGCCGCTCGGCAACCAATTCATCATTTCTTTAAAAGATACTTCCTTGCTTGTCGTCATCGGGGTTGCCGAACTGACGCGCCGGGGGCAGGAAATTATTTCAATCAATTTCAAAGCCTTTGAAATTTGGCTTGCCGTCGCACTTTTGTATTTGTGTTTGACGCTGAGCCTTTCCTATCTTCTCCGTCTGCTGGAAAGACGCATGAATGCCAAAATAATGAAAAACTGAACGTGAGATTATGACAAGAGCCAAAATCCACCTTTTGCCAACCGAATTACGCAATCAAATCGCTGCGGGCGAAGTTGTGGAAAGACCCGCCAGCGTGGTGAAAGAACTTGTGGAAAACGCCCTTGATGCGAATGCCACGGAAATTTCCGTCGTCATTGAGGACGGCGGACAAAGTCTTATTTCCGTTCAGGATAACGGTATCGGCATACCTAAAGATGAATTGGAACTTGCCGTTACCCGTCACGCGACAAGCAAACTGCAAACTTCCGCCGATTTATCCAATATTTCTTCCTATGGTTTCAGAGGAGAGGCTCTTCCAAGCATAGCTTCCGTTTCCCGTTTCCGGATTGTTTCAAAAACGCAGGAAGACAGCCTCGCCGGCGAACTTTGCGTCAATTTCGGGGATATCGGGGAGAACGCTCCCGCAAGCTTGAGGCAGGGCACGCTTATTGAAGTTCGCGATTTGTTTTTCAATATTCCGGCACGCCTTAAATTTCTTAAAAATCCGGCTACGGAACTCAAGCGTGTCACTGATTTGTTTGTGCGCTTGGCGCTTGGGGCTGACGGTGTAAGCTTCAGCCTTGTTTCCGGTTCAAGGACCGTGCAGGAATTTTTCAGGTTTGAAGATGAAAAAGAACGGCTTGCGAAAATTTGGTCCGGTTCGGTTATCGAAAACCTTATTCCGGTCGATTATTCGGCTTATGGCATGCGGGTTTTCGGTTATATTTCCAATCCTAAGTCTTTGCAGTCCCGTCCCGACAGAGTGCTCTTATACGTCAACGGCAGACCTGTGAATGACAAACTCATGCTCAAAGCCATCCGTCAGGCGTATGCCGGTAAAATCATCAGCCGTGATTATCCTCAATGTCTGCTGTTTTTGGAGCTTGACCCTAAAGAAGTCGATGTCAATGTGCACCCGGCGAAAAGCGAGGTGCGGTTCCGTGACGAAAGAGCCTTGTTCGCCCTTATGGCAAAGGCTGTGGAAAGCGCTTTGGCGAAATGCCCTTATTATTTCAGTGTGAAAAATTTGCAGGACGAAGAAAAGCCGGAGCAGACGCAAGCACGGTTCGGCGATTTGTACGCAGAGCAGGCGGCACCGAAACCTTTGGGCTTTTGGGGCGATGCCGATAGGGAAAACCGTCTTGGTTTTGTGAAAGAACAACAGCGAAACGACAGTTCCTACGAAAGCATTGTCACAGAATATTTCATAGGCAGCGGCGATAAGCAGGAAGAGCAGCTCCGCCGGGCTGAACCTTTGGAACCTTTCTTCGCCCATGATTTTTCAGAGGCAAAGGAGCCGCAGGAGAAAAAGCATGGAGAAACCGTTTCCGCGTCCCAAAATCCTTACGGATTTCAGGATAATTCCCCTGCTGTAAATTTTGACGAATTGATTTCGCAGGCTCCCTATTTAACTGCTTCAGGCAGGCACGCTCTTGCGGAACCTGCGGAAAAAATAGCCCCTTTGTCACAAGATGGTTTTGTTGGAAAAAGCGGGGCGGAGCGGAAGGATTTGCCTTACGGCCTGGAATATTTGGGACAGGTTGCGGAAACGTATCTGCTTTTGAAGAAAGATGATAAGCGGTTGCTGATTTTGGACCAGCATGCTGTCCATGAACGTATTTTATATGATGAGATGAAAAAAGGGCGGGTTCAAATTCAGAATTTGCTTTGTCCTTTGGAGCTTCCTTTGCAAAAGTGTGAAGAAAGCCGTTATGCCGAAGTGAAAGAAACTTTGCAAAAACTGGGTTTTGAATTTGCCGAACAAGAGAAAGGGCAAGGGCTTGTCGTTCAGATATTGGCAATTCCCATGCTTTACGATAAGGTTGCCGCCCTTGGTTTCATCAAAGAAATTTTGGCTGAAAAAATGGATAATTTGGACAGCGTGTGGATACGCCATGCCTGCAAAACAGCCATAAAAGCCAATACGCCTTTAGACAGGGCTTCCGCCGTGAAACTTGTTTTGCAGTGGCTTGCGACAGATGAACCGGATAATTGCCCCCACGGGCGTCCCAGTGTGCTCCATTTTGACAGCATGGACCTTGAAAAAATGTTTAAACGCAAGGCATGAGGGTTTTAGCGAAGAAAAAGCCGCTTCATGCCGTAAAATGTCGGGTATGGCATTTGCTTTTTGCCGCCAAAGGTGATACGCTGTTTTTAATATCAATATCAATAATGATATTAATATTGAATTTTTGACGGAGAATGAACCATGTCAGAATTGGATACGCTTTTATCAAAGGCTGTGGCTGAAACAAAACAACTTGAACAAGGCGAAGTCTTTTATGTGCGGGATTTGTTCAAAGGCTACAAATGGAACAGAATATCCAGAAAAACCCGTATCATGCTCGGAACCCTTTTTTTGAATTATGTTAAATCAAACAGCTGCGGAATAAAACCTGATGAAAATTCCACGGCGGGACAGCAGCGTTATATTGTGGGATAACTTTTTGTTCTGATTTTTTTATATGAAATTCGGCAAAACGCAAAAGACTATTCCCGCAGGATGTCCGTTTCATTGATTTGTCCTGACACGGAAACGATACGTTTATGGCAAAGCATAACACAAAATTGCTGTTATTTTTTTCAGGGACAGCCGTTATTTTTTTATCGGGCCTTTGCTGTTGGTTCACCCGTACTTTTGGCAAAGTACATATCACGCAGATTTTATGGCATATCGAAAAAGCGGATACGATAAAAGGCTTTGATGAAATTGTCATAATCGATTTAATAAAATGGCTGTGCATTTGTTCTGTCCTGTGCGTATGCTGGTTTTCCGCCGTTTACAGAAGCGCTGTTTTTTCCCGTTTATACGGAAGAAAAGCCGTAAACCGGACGTCAGCAAAGGCGGACGCTTTTTTATGGGCTTGTGTTTTGCTCGCAGGTCTGTTTTTGGGCTATGACACATTTAATACGTTTTCATTGTACGATTTGGTGAAAATGAAAAGTATCCGCTATTCGGAAGAAAATGATTTCATTTTAAACAATTATCAGGTTCCGAAACGTGCGGATGTGGTTTTTGAAAAAAAGAATAATCTGGTCATTATCCTTATGGAGTCGTTCGGAACGAGGCTTTGTGTTTCGGAAAAGGAAAAAACGGCTTATATCCCGAAGCTGCAGAGTTTGTATCCCAAGTATCAGCATCACGAAGCGCTGCTGAACTGCCATGCGACAACGTATACCATAGGGGCGTTGACAGCGTGGTTTTTCGGTGTTCCGTTAAAATTGCCGCTTGGAATAAAGAAGAATACGTATGGGGAAGACAATTTTCTGCCCAATGCCCGAAGCGTTTTTGACATAATGGCGGAAAACGCATACGCCTGTTATCTGTTTATGGGGTCGACCGCGGAATTTGCAGGCACGAATTCTTTGTTCAGGCGCGGAAATTTCACTGTTTACGATAAAAACTATTATAGCCAATCAAATAAAATTGATGAAAACAATCGCTCTGTTTGGGGCGTGTATGATTTTTTTCTTTATGACGAACTCTATGAAAAATATTTGGAGCTAAGAGAGAATGAAGAGCCGTTTGTGCTTTTTTTGCAGACAATAGACACGCATTTTCCGGGGTATTGCCCGAAAGATAAGGAAAAATACGGCGATATACGCGACAGTTGGGTTCAGGCTGACAGGCTTTTGTATGATTTCATGAAAAAAATGGAACGGTTTTTGGAAACGGACAATGTGAATATTCTGATTTTTGGCGATCATTTACCCATGGGGGAATTTTCCGCCGTTAATGCCCGCGGCACGCTCTTTAATCTTTTTGCGGGCAAATCCATGCCGGAAATTCCGAAAAGCAAATTGACGCAGCCGGTAAACCCCATGGATATTGCCCCGACCATTTTGCAGGCGGCAGGGGCGAAATGGAACAATGACCGGTTCGGCTTGGGCATAAGCATTTTCAGCGAAGAAGAAAGTTTCTCGCAAAAAGAGGGCAAAGAAAATTTAGACGAAAAACTGCTCTATTATTCAAAATTCTATGACAGTTTTTTCTGAAAATCTGTTTACGCGGCGCACCGTACACGAGTACGCAGTTTGTTGAAATTGGCAGGGGTTGGAAACGTTTTTTCGGGAGCGGATAAGAAAACGGACCTCCCTGTTGTTTGTTTTTTCTGAACAATGTCCTGTACCATGTTCTGTTGTGAAATTCGCGGAATTTCCATTTTCCGGTTAATACGCATTCATATTTTTTAAACGCAATATGAATTTTTTATCCGTTAATTTGCCGGGCTTTGTCAATTATTTCAGGCAATGTTTCGGAAATTTCCTATTCCGTACCGCGCGCATGAATTTGCCCTGCATACGTTCGTTTTCATGCCGAAAAATGCAAACACGGGCAAAGCATTCAAAATCAGTACAAAAATCAGCTTGTTACGGGCTTATCTCCGATTGTATGGATAGTGAGCGTTCAAGAATGCTTTTGCATTACAGGCGTGATTTTTCTTTAGATTGTTTTGCCGCTATGCATACGAGGCTATGGTTCGGAACTTCGGAAGCAGAGGGTTTGACGGCAGTTTCGCGTTTCGTTTTGTTTTTCTCGACCCGCTTTTATCCGGATTAAATATTTCAATCCTGCTGTTTTCAGGAGGGGGCTTTAAAAAACGTGTGGCAATCCGCATTCGTTGTTTTGCTCTTTGCCGTTAATGTTTCATTTAGCGCAGGGCAGTTTTGTCTACCAAGAAACAATAGACAATTTTTTTGTTTAGCCGTTATCGCGCGGAAAATGGCGCTCAAGGGCTGAAACTCATTGTAAATAATGATGAAATCGCAAACAGCTTGAGACTGCAAATAAGAAGCCTTGTCTGCATTAAGCCCCGTTCACCGGTATTGTCCGGTAAACGGGGCTTTCTTGGTTTTTATTTTTGTTTTTCAATAATTCTGAAGCCGGTATCACTATCGATTTTTGAGGCTTCTTTTTTGAAGTTCTGAAGCCACTGTTCGCCGAAAAGAAGTTCGGAAAGCCATTCCGCACTGTGCAGGACGGGGTGTTTGGCAAGTTCCGTGTAGCCGTCTTCCTTGATTTTGATAAGGGTGCGGCTGATACCGATTTTGCAGGACGGACAGCCCACAATGATAGGCACGTCTTCCATATAGTTCGGCAAAAGATTGATAAGGCGGTTTTTCTTCCTTTCACGCAGGGCATTGTAAATGCCGGGGGAAGAATACGCGCCGGTGCCGGATTCTCCGCAGCAGCCCGGACTTAATGTCAGGTTGGAACCGCTTATTTTTTCAATGGCCCTGACCGCCATGACACCCCCTTTGACCGCTTTTATGCCGGACCATTCAGGGTGGCAGGACGCATGGTACAGCACGTCTTTTTTAGCGTCGACAAAAAGGCTGTGTTCCTGTTCGCTGATAAGTTGGATGAAATCTTTTTGTATGAGCAAATTGCCCTGCGCGTCAGTGAGCCCGTACCGCTGCAAAGAGTCCCGGCAGGAACCGCATGCGGTGACAAGATGACGGACATGCAGTCCTCTCGCTTCCGCCGCACGGATGAGGTTGCTGAGGTATTCTTGGTTTTTGGCAAGATTTTCCCTGTAATTGCCGTCCGCTCCGGAAGAAAGGAGGGGATAGCCGCAGCAAAGGTGCTGTTCGGGCACAATAACCGGAATATTGGCCTGGGTGAGCAGGTTGAGGGTGGCAAGTCCGATTTTGCGGTAAAACAGCGAACCGCCGCAGCCAGGAAAATAAAGGACGGCTTCAATGCCGTTTTGGCTTTGCCGCAATGCTTCATAGCGTTCTTTCGGAACAAAATATCCGCCTTTTTCAAGCCCCAGTTCATTGTACATGCTGTGCAGACCAAGGTTGGGTCCCTTTCCTGAGAAGAGCGGGCTTTCAAACCTGTCCCGCCACATTTTAGGTACGAAACCGAGCACGGTATTGCCCACTTTCTGCCCGACGGCTGCGGCTTTCGCCATAGTCGGGATACGGGATTGGGGATTGGCGGAAAGCCAGTTGAGCACGGAACTTTTAATCGGGTGTCCGCCCATGCCTTCTTCTTTTAAAAACGCGAGCATGGCGAGGGCGACTTTTGCGGATTCGATTTTTACGGGACACACGGAGGTGCAGCGCCCGCAGCCTGTGCAGTGTTCCACCATGAAACGCAGTTCTTCGAGCAGGCTGTTTTCAATTCTGCCTTTTGTGGCTTGCGTGTAATAAATGGCCTCGGTAATGGCTCCCAAAATCATATTTTTATTGCGCGGGTGATATTGGTAGGAGCGTTCGGGGTAAACCATAGGGCATACCTGTTTGCATTTTCCGCAGCGTGTGCAGGCCTGCACCGTGCTTAACAGCTCGATGAAACGTTCCTTGTCGGCAAGTCCGCTTTCCTTGATATCTTCAATCAAACGGTTGAAAGAGAATGTGAAAGGCCGTACGGGCAATTCCTGCTGGACGAGTTTTCCCGGATTTAAAATTTCCCTCGGGTCGACACGTTCTTTGAACGCGCGCAGTGTCTTGATTTTGCTGCGTTCCAGGAAGCTGATTTTTGTGATGCCTATTCCGTGCTCTCCGGAAACGGCTCCGCCCATTTTTTTCGCCATTTCCATAACCCTGAGAACCGCTTCTTCCGCATTTTCCATCATGTGCGGGTCGTTGGAGTTGACAGGGATATTCACGTGGCAGTTGCCGTCGCCCGCGTGCATGTGGCTTGCGATGATGATGCGGCTTTTCCGCATGTACTGGGAAATGGCTTGGATTTTTTCACGAAGACGCGGATAGGCTTCTCCCAGGGAGTCGATGAAAAGGGTCGCCCGCATGGTGAGTTCGTCGTCGCTGATTTCAATTTCACCGTTTTCAACGTCTATGTTTTCTGCGCCCGCAATTTTGGAGGCATAGGAAAATTCTTTGTTAAATTCCGTATCCTGCATGGGGAAACCCTGCAGGCGCCCTATTTCCTGCAAGGCATAGCGATAGGCTTTGCCCGCCATTTCAAGATTTAATAATTCCAAGAAATGGGCGAAATCAGGAATTTTAGGCATAGGAATAACAACGTCCTCGTTCATTTTAAATCCGGAGGTACGTTTTGCGATTGCGGACAGTTTATGCCTGTCTTCCCAAAAGAGTTCGCTTTCTTTCTTGTCTTTGGCAAGGGCCGCATAAATATATTTATTGTCGCCGACAAGGGCGAGGATTTCTTTCACGCTTTCATCGAGAAGCACTTCGTCATTGCCGTCGACCTGCACGATGATGACGGAAATGGGGTCACCCTCGTTTCGGGGAGATTTTCTTTTATATTCAATGGCTTGTACGTATTTGACGTTGAATTCCTCAAGGGCGGAAACACGTACGTAGTCGCCCTCGTTGCGTATTCTGTTCCTTAGTTCCACGATTTTATTGATAAGTTCCGCGGCAGGCTTCATGCTCCGTCCGAAAAATTCAAGGGCGAGGACACGCGAATATTTAGGCTGGTCATGCAGGGTGAAAACGGCGTCGATAATCAATCCGTCAACGCCTTCTTTCTGCATGCCGGGCAAGCCGCCAAGCACCTTGTTGGTAACGTCTTTGCCAAGTCCGGGCAGGCGTATTTCGTCGCCTCTCAATTCAACGACACTGCGAAGACCGCCTGTGTCGTCATCACGGACTTCAAAGGTTGCTGTTTCCGTTTCCAAAATCTTGTGGCGGGGGTGGCAGACCCTTTCGATGCGGATGAGTTCGCCCGTGGGGGTGACCATGCGCCAGGAGAGAAGATTGTCAAGGGTTGTGCCGTATTCAAAACAAAACGGACCGCCGGAGTTTTCCGCAATGTTTCCGCCGATGGAAGAAGCTGTTTTTGAGGCTGGGTCAACCGTAAAGAGGAGTTTGTATTCGGCGGCTTTGTCAATGGCGTCCTGGGTGATGACTCCCGCTTCGCAGAGCATGGTTTTATTTTGCACATCGACTTCCGTTTTGGTGAGGCGTGTCATATTGACAATAACGCTGCGCTTGCGGGCAGGCACGGCGCCGCCGGTCATGCCGGAACCGCCGCCCCTTGGAATGAGGGCGAATTTCATTTCATTGGCAAGCCGCACCAATTGGATGATATGTTCGATATTGTCGGGTTCGACCACTAAAAGAGGCAGTTCCATACGAAGGTCCGTTGCGTCCGTGCTTGTTTCGACAAGCGCTCCCGGACGCGTGATCACGCATTCCTTCGGCATGAATTCATATAAGCGTTCCACAAGTTCATGGCGGAAACTCACTTCCGCGTCGTGGGCGCTCCAAAACATGGTCATGCCTTCGCTTATCGCCGTTGCGTAAACATGGGCGAGGGCATGGGATTCCCGTTCAAAGCGTTCTTCAACGCTTGCCTTTACGGTTTGGGCTGAAATGAAAGGGTTATAGGCGACAAGGAACAATTCTTCGGCGATTTGGCTTGCAAGTTGCTGCACGGCGGTAGGCCAGCTTTCAAATTCATCGAGATTTATCCGTAAAATGCGGTTTACCACGGAAGCTGCGGAGATAGAGATGTGCGGTCCTTTATGAGCCATGAAATACTCCTTGTCGTATATTTGCAGTACATTACAATAACATATTGTTATGCGGCATGTTTTTTAGCGCGCTTTGCTCAGGCGCGTGCTTATGTTGCTGCGTACCCATTTAGGGTCGATCCATTCCTTAGGCTGAACGGCGATTCCTCCCAAATATATTCCGAAGTGCACATGATCGCCGACGGCAAGTCCCGTTGTGCCCGTCGTGCCGATGATTTGCCCTTTTTCAACGGTGTCGCCGACAGCGACAAACAGTTCGGTAAGGTGGGAATAAATGGAATTGAGCCCCATTCCGTGTTCAAGGATGACGAGGTTGCCGTAAATGCCGTTATAGCCGGCGAAAACAACGGTTCCATTATTTCCGGCAGGAACACTGTCTTTTGCGACAGAAGCGAAATCATAGCCCAAATGGACCTGCTTATCAATTTCTTTTTCGCCGAGGTAATAGGTTCTTCTGTCGCCGAACTGGGCTTTCACGGCGGAACGGGGCAGAATTTTAAAATCATTTTCCCATTTCGGCTTAGGGCTTGTGTTTTTTGTACAAACGTCGGAAATAAGCTGGTCGTTCTGCTTTCTGATATTGCCGTTTGCCTCTATGTAACGCTCAAGCGTCGTTTCTTTGCCGGGTGCGATTTTTTTTAATTCTTCCTCTTTCAATGTTAAAAAGGTTTCGGTGATTTTCACCTTGTCCGTAGGATAATTCCTGTTGACGGCATTGACGATTAAACGGCTCTCGGTAATGTTGCCCGCCGTGTCTTCCGCTATGATCTGCGGAAAATATTCGGAACTTGACAAAAATTCGGGAAAGGCGAAAAGGCAGGCATAGGTATTTTCTTTTTGTTTGAAAGCGGGGAAAAAGATGTCGTTCACGAAAATACCCGTTTTGGTCAATTCTTCGGAGGCGGTATAAACAATCAGCGCCGTTCCTCCCCTGTGTATGGTGGGAGGCGTTGTTTCAACCGCGATGCGGGGGTGTTTGTTGTCCATGACGAGAGGAAGCTCGCGGGTGGTGCTGTTGCCTTTGTTGAAGCCGGCGAAAGACGCGTCATGCGTTGTGACGATGAGCGTGAACGCTCCCTCCGGAAGTTTCGCGTCTTCCAGCGTAAAGGCGTATTCTGTGGATTTTGGCGAATCCGCATAGGCTTTTTCATAAAGCTCTAAGGTTTTGCCTCCCCGTCTGACGGAAACCTTTATTTTTCTGATACCGGAAGTGTCGGCGGCGATGACTTTTATTTCTTTGCGCGGACCGATTTTTTGACCGAGTTCTTTATTGTCGACACTGAAGCTTATGCTCGGACCTTGCAAATCTTTCAGGAAGACATATCCGAAAAGTACAATCAATGTTAGGGAAATCAAGGCGATAATTGTACTTAGTTTTGATTTAAGCATAGGTGCTTTTTTCCTCCTCTTTCGGCAATAAGGAAAGTGCTATTTTTATGAAATCGGCTTCGGTGAGAATACCCACTAAAATATCGCCCACGACAACGGGCAGGCAGCCGTATTTTAATTTCAAGAGTAAATTTCCCGCTTCAGCGATGGAAAGTTCGGGCGCTGCGCAGACAATATCCGTTTGCATGATGTCTTTGACCAGAATGGCTTGGTTGATTTCTGTTTTGGTTTGTTCGTCAATGTCAGCCAACTGCGAAATGGTGTGATTGAGCAAATCCCTGTGCGTGACAAGTCCGCAGAAACGTCCGTCGGAATTGACAACAGGCGCATGGCGGATTTGGGCGCCTTCCATGAGTTGTTTCACGTCGTGCAAAGAGTCCGTAGGCTTAATAGTGTAGACACTATCCGTCATATAATTCTGGACTGATAACATAAGCCCCCCTTTGTTATAGGTTATTATCGGTGCCGGATATTCATTTTAATTTACTCTGTAAAGAGGCACTTCGTCAAGAAAAGCCCCGGAATAATTTTTAAGAAACTGAAACCGCAGGCTGCACAAACCGTATGGGAAAGGATGAGATTGGATAAAAAAGAAAACTTAGCGAACAATTGTAATTGCTCTATCTAAAAAAATCATACAATTAGTCATTTCCTTATTTTTAATAAAATAATCATGTTTGAAAAAGCGTTTTATGATATTTTCTTTTAGTTCATCATAAATTTCATTTTTAATATCTTGATTGTTGCTGACACGATTAAATAAATAGTAAACCGAAATAATATCCATTATTAAATAATTCCGTTTATGGCTATAATACAATTCGCTGGTTGATAAAGAATTTTTTAATATACTTCTGATTATATTGCTGGATTGAATAATTCTTTTTTGTGTTATGTTGTTAAGTAAACAATTATTGTGTGCTGTTGCATTTCTTAAAATTCTTACCGATTCTAAATGTTCCGGATAAGGTATTTTCATTTTATTCTTTTTGTAATAAAATCTATAAAAATAAATAAAATCACCAAAAGTTAAAATTTCTAAAAAAGCCCATATGGGATAATCAGGATGATATTTTTCTATTATCTGTGAATTATAAGAAAAGTTTTTACGTGCTTTGTCATATTTTTCGGTTAATTTATCATAGAGATACTTATTTTTTTGAAAAAAGTCTTGAACTATTTGATAACCATTATCATTTGAATTTTGATTAAATGTTTTTAATAGGTTAATTTTTAATCGATACTCTATATCAATTACCATTTTTGATAGAATACGTCTTAAATAAAAATCAATAATAGATAATTCTTTTAAATAAAGAAAATCTAAATTGATATATTTTCCTTTTTTAATGGAATTATTATATTTAGAGAAATTTTTTGCATAGGATTTCAGTCTAAAATACGAATTATACTCTTCTAAAAAATTTTGAGCTTCATCTTTGCTTATTAAATTAAATGTTATCCCTTTTGATTCTATATGATTTATTTGTTCCTGAACAGATAATTTAACTTTTTTCATTTAATCAGTCTTTATAAAAAAATATGGTTTTGTGCAGGCACTCCACCATATTGAAAACATACGTTTTAAGTCTATGGAAAAACTATAATAATTAAATCATGTATTGTCAATAGATAGTTAAATATTTAGATAACCTTGTAAAATTGTTAGTTAATATTTGTGAAACTTTCCTACGCGCGGATGAAAATATTTTCCGGCAGGGGGGGGAGTTCGAGGTCTTCGCTGAACCGGATGTATCCTTTGAGTCCCGGGTGCAGGGTATCGACCTGCTTTTGGGCGTGGTTATAAAGCGTGTAGCCGGAGCGGTCTATGCGGGGTCTTTCCATGCAGGGCAGGAGAAGGGAGGCGTTTTTTTCATTGCTCCATGTGCTGCGCACATCGACTTCGTAAAAAAGAGGTTTGATTTCTTTGCCGAGCCTTGCCACAATGGGGCGGGGAACATAGTCTGCCGGTGCTTTTCTGTCTTTGCGTTCCGGAAGGAAGAAGCCGGTGGACAAAGGACGCGGATTTTTGCCGGAGCTGTTAAAAAGTTCGAGCATGAATTCTTCTTTGCCGATATCCCGTTTCGGTTGAAATTTGGGTTCTATTCCTTGTTTTTGGCAGGCAAGGTCAAGGGCTGTCCTGTAAATGTCCGTGACTTGCGCCACATAGGAGGGGCTTTTTGTCCTGCCTTCGATTTTCAAGGAAGCAGGCTGCATGGCGACAAGTTCGTCCATGAACGGAACAAGGCATAAATCGGAGGGAGCGAAAATGGCGCTGAAATCGGAGCCTTGTTCGATGTCCCAGCAGTCTTCGCCCTGACGCTGTCTTTCTTCGACGGTAAGGGAAATTTCATTGAACTTTTTGCCGCGGTATTCAAAACGGCAGGGCTGGGTGCATTGCCCCAAATTGGCGGGTCTTTTGTTGATCCATGCGGACATGAGGCAATGTCCGGAAAGGGCGAGGCACATTGCGCCGTGCACGAAAATTTCAAATTCCATGTCCGGAAATTGTCTGATGATGTTTGTTATATCGTCTTTGCCGAGTTCGCGTGCCAGATTTATCCGCTGCACGCCGGTTTCCTTCCAAAATTCCACGGCGGCGGAGTTGACGGAATGGGCTTGGGTGGAAAGGTGGATTTCAAGATCCGGACAATGTTTTTTAGCAAGCCAAAGCACGCCGGGGTCCGCAATGATAAGCGCGTCAACGCCTGTTTCCGGCAAGGCTTTGAGCATGCCGACAACATCGCCGAGCTGCCTGTCATACGGCATGGCGTTGAGGCAATAATAAACTTTCGCTTTGACGGCATGGGCTTTTTGCACGCCGAGTCTGAGTTCTTCGAGGCTGAAGCCGTCGCATTTCGCACGCAGGGAAAGTTCGTTGCCGCTTAAATATACGGCGTCGGCGCCGTAAAGAAGGGCTGTTTCCAATTGTTCCGGTCCGCCGGCTGGGATTAAGAGTTCAGGTCTTTTGAGCATGTTTATTTCTTCTTATAGAGTGTTCTTGTATATTTTGCCATATTGAGCATGTCTTCCAAAAAAGAGCCTTTGCCGCCCTTGAGCATGATAGTGGGCATGCTTTCGACGGACGGCGTTTCCGTTTCTTCGTTTTTGGCTTGTCCCGCCTGTTTTTTTTCTTGCGTATTGTTTTCTTTCAGAGTTTGGGCGAGTTTTTCTTTGAGCGAGGGGGGAGTTTCTGCCGCCGCGGCTTCCTGGGCGGTGTTTCGGCCGGGAGTTTGGGCAGGAGACTGCAAAGGGTTTTTGCTTGGGAGCGGGGCTGTTTTCAGTGTGTTTCCCGTGCCGTTGATACGCGATAAGCGCTGCTGTTCCAGGTAGTTGAGTTTTCTTTCCTGCTCCTGCTGTTTGCGGTATGCTTCGCCGTCAAGGACAATGTCCCTGATATTGGATTTGAAGATGATTTGCTGCAGCTCTTTTTGCGTGTCCAGATAACCGGCTATGCTCGGGGGAAATACTTTAGAACCGTTTATTTGCAGTAAAAATTCCGCAATTTCATTGACCGGGAAAACGGTTTTCGCGCTTTCAATTATCTTATTCACGGTATTGTAATTCGTGAGGGCGAAATTGTTTTGCAGTGCTGTGAAAATAGGGTTTTGCCCTTCCGGAAAGTCTTGGGAGAAAAGTTTTGCGCTTTTTGCGGCGTTGTCCCAGTTTTCTGTTTCTATATAGGCATGAATGGCGCGTTCAAGATAATATCTGCCCGTTTCAGGGTTGCCCAGCTCCTTGTGTATGCCGTACAAATAGGCAAGGGAATCGGATTTATGGGGGGAATTTTGGCTGCTTGAGCGCTCAAAGCAATGGGTGGCTTGGTTGAAAAGCCTGTCTTTGTATTTTTGTTTGCCGACGAGGAATATTTCCTCATAATCGGCATCTTCGGCGGGGGTATAGAAGAAGCGGACGAAACTTTTCTCGAAACTGTGCACGCGTTTTTTCCAGTTGCTTGAAAAAGCGAGTCTTTTTTCTTCGGTTGTTTTTTCAAGAGCGTTCAGTGTGGCATGGTATTTTTGCAGTTCCTGCGTGTACTGGAAAAGCGAATCATTCGCCTTTTCAAGAAGTTTTCCGATATTGAAAGGAGAAATAAGGAAAAAAGCCGCTCCGAGGGTACTGAGATTGGTTTGTTCTTTTTTTAAGAACTCGTTGTCAAAAGCGGTATTTCCGGGGTAAAAGACAACTCCGACGGGGAAAAGCGCGCCAAGGGGGTGCAAACGTAAAAGGGAAAGCAAAAATGCGGCATTGAAATCGCCTAGGTCATAGTCGCATAAAATGAGGGCGGAGTAGGAAAGTTTCGTTTCTTTTTTGGTGAGAATATGATAGAGGGCGTCGGCAGGGGAAGAAAAGATTTTTATATCCAGAACATCAATGGACTGGGCGTTGGTGTTGTAAAAAGAAGTGTCTTCCTGATTGGTGATGACAATGAATTCCTCGAAAAAAGGCAGGGCGGCTTCACTTGAATACGCATAAGAAGAAGCGTCCGTATTTGTTTCTGCCATTCCATTCTCCTTTTTGTTCCAAGCTTGAAATTATCCGCTTTTTATTGTTTTGTACAGCAAAAAGTATCGGATAAAAGAAATAAAAATTTTTTGCTGTTTTTAACTGTTCAAAGTGAAAAAAAAATGCTAGTTGATAAGTAATTAATATTAAGTTAGGGTAATATAGAATAAAAGAAGTATGAAGCAACAAAAACAAAAAGTTTTAGTCGTTGATGATCAGCAAATAAACAGAATGCTTTTGTCTAAGATATTGGATAGCCGCTATACCGTATTGCAGGCGGAAAACGGGCTGGAAGCATTCAATGTCCTTGAAAGGGAAAGGGAGTCCATCCAAGTCATTCTTCTTGACCTTGTCATGCCTGTCATGGACGGGTTCACTTTTTTGGAAAAAGTCAAAAATTCCCCCTTTGCCAATATTCCCATAATCGTTGCTTCCCAGGCAAACGAAAACGATTCCGAACTGAAAGCTCTTGAAATGGGCGCTGTGGACTTTGTGACGAAGCCTTATTCTCCGAGCATTATTTTGCAGCGTATCATCAATACCATCGCAATGCGTGAGAACGCTATTTTAAGAAATACCGCGGAACGGGATTTTCTGACCAAATTATATAATAAGGAAACGTTTTATCAGAAAGTTTCCGAGCAGATCCACGATGACGCGGATACGGTCTATTCGCTGATTTATTTCGATATTGAACGCTTTAAGGTCGTCAATGATTTCTTCAGCGAGCAAAAGGGTGATGAGCTTTTGGTTTATATCGCCGATATTGTCCGTTCTTTCTCCGGAGATGTGAACTATTTCGGGGCGAGGCTCAATGCCGACTGTTATTGCGTCTGCATGCCCCATGATAAGGTGAATGAACTGCGTTTTGCAAACTTCGCCATGTCGCTTTTGGATAATTTCCCCGTCAGCCTGAAAATCAAAATCAATTTTGGCGTTTTTGTCATCAATGACATCAATATTCCGGTAAGCATCATGTGCGACAGGGCGAAGCTCGCTTTGAAAAGCATTGTGGGCAAATATGACACCTTTATCGGGTATTATAACGACGCAATGCACAAAGCTCTCATGGAAGAGCAGGAAATCGCCGGCGAAATGAATACGGCGTTGCGGAACAAGGAATTTGTCATTTATATTCAGCCCAAATTCGATTTGAATACGTTCGGCGTTATCGGGGCGGAAACGCTTGTGCGCTGGAAACACCCGGAAAAAGGGCTTATTCCGCCTATCAAGTTTATTCCTATCTTCGAGAAAAACGGTTTCATCACGGAACTTGACATGTATATTTTCGAGGAAGTGTGCAAGACGCTCCGCGGTCTGATTGATAAAAACGTGCCAATTGTTCCCGTGAGCGTGAACCTTTCCCGTGCCGATATTTATAAACCTGATCTCTGTGAATTTATTGTGGATGTCATGGCGAGAAACAACCTTGACCATCATCTCATCGAGTTTGAAATTACGGAAACTTCCTATACCCAGGATTCGGAACAGCTTATCAATATCGTCAACAGACTGCGCGAACTCGGCTTCGCCATTTCGATGGACGATTTCGGCACCGGCTATTCTTCCCTGAATATGCTCAGCGAGGTTCCTGTCGATGTTTTGAAAATCGATATGCGTTTCCTAAAAAACTTCAATGACGCGGATGTGAAGTCCAAAAACATCATTCATTTTATCGTTTATATGGCTAAATGGCTTAATCTGCCCGTTATCGCCGAAGGGGTCGAAACCTTGGAGCAGGTTGAATACCTGCGCAGTGTCGGCTGTTACAACGGGCAGGGGTATTTCTTCGCAAAACCGTTCCCCATTGAGGAATATGAAGAGCGCGTGAGCAATGTCACGTTTGCGGCTCCCGCCGTTTCTTATAACATCGAGGATATTATTCCTGTCGACGATTTATGGAATGTGAACTCCCGTTTCAGCCGGCTTTTCAATTCTTTCGCCTGTCCGCTGACTTTGATGGAGCTGAAAGGCGACAATTTGGAATTAATCCGCGCCAACAAATGTTTTTACAATGAAATTCTGCCCTGCACGCAGGCGTTTTCCAATGCGTCATGCCATGCTTTGGAGTTCATCATACCTGAAGACAGGCAAAAAGTTTTGGAAGAACTGCAGCAAATCGACGAGAACAATCCATGGCAAAAATGTGTCGTCCGTATAAAATCACCGGATACCGGCAATGTTTTTTGGCACAGCGCGCGATTCAGTTATCTGCAAAAAACCAATGACAGCAAGCTTTTTGTTCTGCATATCAGCAATATCACCGATTACAAGAACAAGGAACTGCTTTACGGATTGCAGGAAGAAAGGATAAACACCGTTTTCGAGTATACGAAATCAGCCGTTATTGATGTGAACATATCGGACAAGCAGTTCCGTTTAAATAAGGTGTGCGCCGAACTTCTGAATATGGACGGGCATGTTTCCCATTATGCGGAGCTTGTGGAAAACTATGCTTTTCCTTTTGAGCAGAAAGACGAAGTGCTCGCCCTTTTCGAGGCTGTTTTCGAGGGCAGGAAACAGGAAAAGCCTCTTCTTGTTTCTTTTATCCGCAAGGAAACAGCCCGTGTCTGGTATGAGCTTAAATACAAACTGCTTCCTATGGACGGCGATCCTCAGCTGGCTGTCGTTTACCTTGAAAATGTGACGCATAAGATCATACGCAAAGAAATTTTCGAACACGAAATGGAATTTAGGGATTCCGTCATCGGGAAAAATTTAAATTATATCGAATTTGAGCTGACGAAAAAAATCGTTTTGCGCAATTCTGCGAATTTCTTGGCGAATATCGGCTATACAAAAGACCATTCCGTGGATGAGTTTTTCGCCAAAGTCGGAAACACGCTTATCCATCCTGAAGATAAATTGAAATTTTTGCAGGTTATGAATGCGGATTCTTTCAATGATTTGCTTTTGACGGAAAATAAGAAGTTCTGTTTTGAATGCCGTTATTTGAATTTGGGTGATTTCAAATGGATACGGGTGAATCTGGATATTGTCGCTTCTCCCGACAATTCCGAAATCACGGCTTTTTGTTATCTTGAAGAGCTTGGGGAAGAATATGCCGTTGCGAACATCGAAGGCATGCGCTCCAGACGGGACACGATGACAGGATTTCATTCCGAAGAACTTTTCGCAAAGGTCATGACCAATTATTTTGAACAGTATAATTCCGGGCTTGGCGCTTTGTTTTATATCAATTTGTCGGAAAAATATTCCGGTTCGAATTGTCCGAAACGTTCTTCCAATTATTCTATTGTTTCCATGTCCAATATTTTGCGCCAATCGTTCAGGAGCAATGATCTTATTGCGAAAATCGGAGAGTATTCCTTTGCGGTTCTTTTGCAGACCGTTCCGGGCGAGGATATTGTTCTGCAAAGGGCGCAGGAATTGTGCGACGGCATGAATGCGTATAATGAAAAAGATTTTTCCGATAAGATTATCGGAAATGTCGGCTGTATCATGCTTCAGGGACAAAATTCATACCAGCTTGCTATGGAAAATGTGAAGACCGCTTGCCAACTGGCCAGGCAGCAAGGAGTTAATACTTCATATTTGTTGAAAGAGTAGGATATTGATATGATTAATAAGTTACGTGATTGGGGCTGTGATGTCGAAGAGGCTTTGGAACGTTTCGTTAATGATCAAGAATTGTATTGCACCTGTTTTTCCATGTTCCTTGCCGATGACTCTTTTAATGCCTTGAAACAAAGTGTTGAATGCGGAAATTGCAAAGCTTCCTTTGAAGCCTGCCATACGCTCAAGGGCGTGGCGGGGAATTTAGGCGCAGGTCCGCTATATGCCGAAATTTGTGTTTTGACGGAAAAGCTCAGGTCCGGCAATCTGGATGACGTGATGCATCACGTGGAAAATATTTTCAAATACCGTGATGAGGCATTGAATTTAATAGCGGGATAAACCATGCAGATTTGTGCGGATGCGAAAAATATTTTGGAAATTCTTAAGCGGTATACGGATATTGTTGTGACCATGCATGCGAACCCTGACGGGGACGCTGTCGGCTCCGCTCTCGGTTTGGCGTGGTTTTTGCGGGAAAGCCTGCGGAAAAATGTCTGCATTTATAATGAAAGCGATTTTCCTAACTGGCTTTCCTTTTTGCCCGTGCCTTGCGCTTACGTTACGGATTTTCGGGAAATTCCTTTTTCCGCTCCGCTTGTCGTCATGCTTGATGCCGGTGAAATGCAGCGTTTCGGTGAAAAGTTTCCGCCGTATATGGAAGGGAAAAAAAGCGTCTGTATCGACCACCATTTAGGCGATACGCGGATTGCGACGGAATACAACTGGATAGATCCGTCTATGGCGGCGACAGGACAGATGGTTGCGCAAATTGTTTACGCCGAGAATGAAAAGACTTTCGAAGAAGCGGCAAAAGCCCTTTATGTCGCTTTAAGCTGCGATACGGGCAATTTCACTTTCGGCAACACAAGTTCGGAATGTATCCAATGCCTTGCGCGATTGGTGGAAACACCGCTCGCTCTTTCTCCGATCAGGGAGGCGATGGATAACACATGGACAGTGCGGAAACTGCATTTTTGGGGCAAGCTTTTCAGCATGGTGCGGTTCGCTTTTGATGAGCAGCTCGCTTTTATTGCGGTTCCGCAGGAAATGTATGCGGAATACGGCGTGTCAAAAGAAGATTTGGAAGGGTTTGTCGAGCAGATGCGCAAAGTCAGAACTGTGCGTATCGCTCTTTTAATGCGTGAAGAAATGAAAAACGGTTCCCCTTTTATTAAAATAAGCATGCGTTCAACAGGCGATGACGATGTCCGCGGAATTTTGACGCAGTTTAATGGCGGAGGGCATAAGAATGCCGCCGGCGCGGGTGTTTTTGGAACACCGGAACAGGTTTATGCCATGCTTTATCCCCATATCGGGAATGTCTTGCAAGAATAAGGAGTTTTTATGCTGAAAGGTGCAATTTCCGCTTTGGTTCTGCCGTTCAAAAACGGACATATTGACGAAGAAGCGTATCGTGAGTTTATTGAATGGCAAATCGAGCAAGGCATTGACGGGCTTGTTCCCTGCGGGACAACCGGGGAATCGGCGACGCTTAGCCATGAGGAACATGAAAAAGCGATTAGGATTTGCATTGAACAAGCGAAAAAGCGTGTTCCGGTTATTGCCGGCTGCGGCTCGAATAATACTGCCGAGGCTGTTCGCCTGACACAGTTTGCAAAATCCGCCGGAGCGGACGCCGCCCTTTTGATCAGCCCTTATTACAACAAGCCCACCCAAGAGGGGATATTCCTGCATTATCAGGCTGTGAGCAGGGAGGTTTCTTTTCCGTTTTTGGTTTACAATGTTCCGGGGCGTACAGGCTCCAACGTGACAGCTGAAACCATGGCGCGCATGTATCATCAGATTCCGGATATGATAGGTGTCAAGGAAGCTACGGGAAATTTGGTGCAGATTTCAAATATGCTTGAAAAAACAGATGAAAATTTTATTCTTTTATCCGGAGATGATTCCACGGTGCTTGCGACGCTCGCTCTTGGCGGAAAAGGCACAATTTCCGTCACTTCAAACGTCATGCCGAAAAAAGTGCATGAACTTTGCGATGCATGGGAAAAAGGAAACGCGAACGAGGCAAAACGTCTGCATTATTATCTGGAACCGCTGAACAGGGCTATGTTTGTTGAAACAAACCCCATTCCGGTCAAAACAGCCCTTTTCCTTATGGGCAAAATGAGCGCGGAATTTCGTTTGCCTTTGTGCAATATGCAGGAAGCGACGCTGGCTGTTCTGAAAAAGACCATGCAGGATATGAAATTGATTTAGAGAGTTTCCCCCGAATTTTCGGGGGATTTTTTTTGTGCTGAAGCGGAAAATAAAAAAAGCCCCTGCAAAAGCAAGGGCTTTTTCATTTATGGGAATGTGTCGATTATAACATTCTGTGTGCGGCTTCAAACACGCCTTCCGCAAGGGTTGGGTGGGAGTGAATGGTGTGGGCGATATCCGCAACTGTTGCGCCCATTTGCATTGCCATGGTGACTTCCGCGATAATATCGGAAGAGTGGGCGCCTGCAAGGTGGGCACCGAGAACTTTATTGGTTTTGCAGTCGACAATAAGTTTAAATGCGCCTGCAAGCTGACCCATTGCTTGGGCTTTGCCAAGTTCGCGGAATTGGAAGATTTCGACTTTGTAGTCGGTACCTTCGGCAAGACCTTGTTTCTTGAGTTGGAGTTCGGAAGCACCGACAGTGCCGATTTCAGGGGTGACAAATACGGCGGAAGGAACAACGCTGTAATCTTGTGCAACTTTCTTGTCACCGAGGATATTCTGAACAACTGTCAAACCTTCGGCAACAGCCATGTGTGCAAGCATGATTTTGGCAGGTCCCAAAATATCACCAATAGCCCAGATATGAGGAATACTGGTTTCAAGGTATTCGTTTGCCACGATGTAACCGCGGTTGAGTTCCATACCGATTTCTTCAAGTCCGAGACCTTTGCTGTTTGCAGAACGGCCAACAGCTGAAATGACAACATCAGCTTCAGCAAATGCCGGTTCGCCCGGAGTTGCCGGCGGACAGAAAGGAGAGTCCACAACTTTTGCTTTAACTTTGCCGTCAACGATTTCAACGGATTCAACAACACGTCTGACTTCGGTTTTGATACCGGCTTTTTTCATTTCACGGGTAAGAATTTTGCTCATTTCTTCGTCAAGGCTTGGAACAGGAAGAACTCTGTCGGCGCCTTCAATGATGGTTACTTTTGAACCAAAAGTATTGAAGACCATCGCAAGTTCGGAACCGATAACGCCGCCGCCTACAATGATAATGCTTTTAGGCACATATTGGAGAAGGAGGGCATCATCGGAAGAAAGAATGTATTTGTGGTCGACAGGAAGGCTGGGAAGGTTGAGCGGGGAAGATCCGGTTGCGATAATGATGTCGTCGCTTTCCACTTTTTCAACGGAGCCGTCGGCTTTGGTGACTTCAACAAGGTTTGCGCTGATAACTTTGGCGGTTCCCATGATAAGGTTGACTTTAAGCTGTGCGGCTGTTTTTTCCAGACCGCCGCGAAGAACGGAAGAAACCTTTTCTTTGCGGGCGATTACTGCCGGCATGTCGACAGTCGCTTCACCGGCAACATTGATGCCGTATTCTTTTGCTTGGTGAATGGTTTCATACGCTTCAGCAGAAGATTTCAAAGTTTTTGTGGGAATGCAGCCGCAGTTGAGGCATGTGCCGCCAAGCCATTTCGCTTCAATAAGGGTAACGCTCGCACCTTTTTTTGCAGCGTCGAATGCAGCGGTATATCCTCCGGGACCCGCACCGATGACAGTGATACGTTTACTCATAACAACCTCTTCATATTATTATAAAATTTGCTAAACTAAATGTTTGCAGAATTTTTATGGCACAGACATATCCGTTGTCCGCTCCGTGATAGTATTCACAAATACAAATTAAAGCAAGTTCTTTTCCTAAAATTTTTTTGGCTTTTTTTAGAATAATGCATGCATCAGTCCTTCTAAAGTATGCATTGTCTTCGTCTAACTATGCAAAAATAAAAAACTAAATTTAATAAAGGTATTGGGCATAAAAAATTGAAAATTTTGTTATTTTTGTCACAAAATGCTTGACAAAATTTTTCCGCACGGCTAGAAAGATTTCATTGCTTTGCTGAAACAGAGTAAATATCATTATTTAGGAGAATTTAAAATGGCACTTTTTAAATCAGAATATCTTGGCGATTTGCAAGTAACCTGCACAAATACCGTAAGCGGCGCTTCCATTACCACCGATGCTTTTCTCGGTTATCAAAATAAGGGTGATTTGCTGAACCCTATCGACCTTTGCGTTGCGTCTTTGTGCTGCTGCTCCCTTTCAATGGTTGGCACGTATGCAGATAACCATGAAATTGATATTGACGGTGCATATTCTGAATGTGATTATGAAGTTGCTGTTAACCCTAAGCGTATTACCAAAATCACTCTTACTTTCGTAATGCCTAAGGATAAAGAATATTCTGACAAAGAAAAAATGATGCTTGAAAAAGTTGCTGTTTCCTGCGGCGTACACCATAGTTTAAGCCATGATATTGAACAAGTTTTCCATTTTAGCTGGTAATAACCGTTATTTTGGAAATAATTGACTTCCATAAATACGAGCAAGGCATATCCCCTACGGGTATGCCTTTTTTTTGTCTTGCTTCGGGCTGCGGCAGTATTTTTATTTTGAATGGGGAGATGAAAAAGGACCGCTTCTTTAGCGTATTTTTTCTGATTGCTGAGAAATATTGTAACCGTTTTTTCCTATATTCTTTTCAAACGTCTTGTTTTCATAGGGAGGGGCTTGTCTGTTTTGCGACGCCGGAATATTTCTTTCGGTATACTGAAAATTTTTGCGGAAAGCTTTTTGGGAACGTTTTGGGGCGGAGCGTGTTTGACAGCCATGAATTTGAACGGGAGTATTTTCATTATCTCATGAGGAATTTTTAGGTAGGGGAAAACTTTTAATTCTGCTGTCTTCATCTGTAGCTCTGTCGCTGTCCGTAAAGCTCGTAAACTTGCTGACAGCTAAAGCGAGAAACTTCTTCCCCCCGTGCCTCTTCACAAGACTTTTTATAATGAGTTCTGCATACTCTTAATAGTACACAACAATATGAATATCATGCTAACATGCTTTAGGCATGTTAAAAAGAAAACCCTGCGTGTCCGGTTTTTGCAAACAGGACGCGCAGGGCTGTATTTTTTTGCAAGCTTGCTTATTTGTTCAAGAAAGCGCGGTATGCGTCAGCGGTTAAAAGACCGTCGATATCAGCTTCGTTTTCAACTTTTAAGCGGACAATCCAAGCTTTTGTGTAGCAGTCTTCGTTCAAGGTTGCAGGAGCGTCTTCCAATGCGGTATTTGCGGCGATAACTTCAGCTTTTACAGGGGTGAAAAGTTTGTTTACGCTTTTAATGGATTCAACTTCACCGTAAGGAACGCCGGCATCGAATGTGTCGCCTGCGGAAGGAAGTTCAATGTAAACCACTTCGCCTAATTGGTCTTGAGCGAAGTCGCTGATACCGCAGAGATAGCTGTCGCCGTCTTTTTTGATCCAAATGTGTTCATCGGTATAACGACGGTCGTCAGGCAATACGATTTTGTCTAAAGTTTTCATAGCGGGAAACTCCTCTTATAATTTTTTTGGGGTATTTATATGAAAAATAGCAATAAATACCATAAAATTCACAAGAAAACATTAGCACAGTAAAAAAACTTTGTCTAGCAAATGTCACTTCTTTTATGTTTATTTTATGATTGCAAGTTTTTTTAGTGTGTTACTGATATTTTCAAGGCTGATAGGCTTTGCTATGTGGGCGTTCATGCCCGCATCCAAACTCTTTTGTACGTCTTCATGGAAAGCGTTTGCCGTCATGGCGATTATCGGAATTGTTTTCGCCTGCGCATGGTTTGAATGGCGTATGGCTTTTGTGGCTTGGTAGCCGTTTAAAACAGGCATTTGAACATCCATGAAAATAAAATCTATTTCATTTTTCTTGCTTTTCAGGAATTTATTCACGGCGATTTCACCGTTTTCGGCGGTAATGACCGTTGCTCCCATTTTTTCAAGGAATTTGGTGGCGACAAGGCTGTTAATGGGGTGGTCTTCAACAAGCATGATATGTTTTTTGCTTAAATCAATAGTATGGAAATTGATTGCCGCATGTCCTTCCTGTATTGTCTGCTGTTCCGCAATGGCATATTCCAAATGCAGGGTGAACGTTGTGCCTTTGCCTTTTTCGCTTTCGGCGCTGATTGTGCCGCCCTGCATTTCCACCAAGGCTTTCACGATGGCAAGCCCAAGCCCGGAACCTTCAATATGCTTGATTGTGTCGTTTTCTTCTCTTTGGAACGCTTCAAAAATTTTCGGCATTTGTTCTTTGGAAATACCGATTCCCGTATCTTGGATTTGGATTTTGAAATGGGCGGTTTTGGGATTGTTGGTTGCTTCCTGGAACACTTTGAAAATGATAGACCCGTGCATCGGGGTGAATTTTACGGCATTGCCGAGCAGATTGGTGAGTATGCGTTTAAAGTTGCTTATATCGCCGATAATGGTGTCGTTTTTAATGGAATTGAATTCAAATTTAAATTCCTGCTCTTTTTGCATGACAATACCTTTGAAGGTATTTGCAATTTCCTTGCAGGCTTTTGAAAGAACAAAGGGTTCGTTGTTGAGGTTCGCTTTTCCGCTTTCCATGCGGTTGACATCAAGAATGTCATTGATAATCGCAAGCAAGTTTTCGGAACTTGACTTGATGACGTCCAGACTTTCCTTGATTTGTTCCTTATTGTCAATGTCTTCGAGAGCGATATTCGCCATGCCGATGATCGCGTTCATGGGAGTTCTGATGTCATGGCTCATGGAAGCCAAAAACTGGCTTTTCGCTTTTATGGCGTCATTTGCCATTTGCAGCGATTTGTGGAGCATGGAGTCTTTTTCCTGTTCAACTTTGAAATTGTCCGTGATATCGATGCTTCTTTCGCAAAAGGTATGGGAATTTTCGTCAAGCATGAAAAAGTGCGCCCGGTTGTAGCGGATTTCGCCGCCGTTGGCGGCAGTGCGGTAAATGAAGCTGAATTCCCCCTCAAGCCTGAGGCGCTCCAAAATGTTTTGAGGCTTTACGGTTTCTATGTAGGTCGGGCGTTCCTCTTTGACAACCATTGAATTGGCGAATATCAGATAATCATAAAAATAATTGCCGGAAAGGGCGATGTCCTGAAGGGCTTTTTGAACTTCGCTGCCGAAAGAATATACGTAATTGCCCGTTGCGTAGTTGATACGCAAAATGAAATCGTATCTGTGATTGGAAAGTTTGTTGCTGTAAGCCTTTTTGATGTGGCTGATTGTGATGTCTTCCATCGTGATTTTTGCAAAATTTTCCTGCGTTGACGGATTTTTCAGCAAAGTGATTTTGAGAGCGGTCCAAATGCTGTCGCTGCCGTTTATTTTGAAAGGAAAAATGATTGCATCTTCGGCTTTTGGTTCGCCGGAAAATTTCAGGAGGTTTTTGCTGTCGACACTTTTCAGAATAAGCTGTTTTTTATCTTCGTCAGGGCAAAGAGCGGCGATATTGCTTATCAATTCCTGCAAACTCAGGTTTTCATGGTTAAGGGATTCTATTGATGACACCATGCGGATAACTTTTTTCTCATTAAAGCTGTATATGCAGTTTAAAATGGTTGCTTCGTTTTTTGTGTCAAAAAGTTTAAATTCCTGTTTATAGGCTTCTTCAAGATTTTTTTGCTCTTGGATATTGTAAATCGTGCCGATGGCGGAAGAGGGGTTGCCTTTCTTGTCCGTTTTTATGGAAAATGAAATTTGGTGCCAAACATATTCGTCCGTGACAGGATCTTTTATCCGCAAATCTTCCCTGGTCACAGCATCGCCCGTTTCGATTTTTCTGAAAATATTTTTGCATTTTTCTCTGTCACCGGGGTGGATAAGCCTTGCCTTAAAAAGGCTTTCCGGAACATTGACAAAGGACGTGGTTTGAAAAAAGTTTGATTTCGGGTGGTTTTCAAGCGTCAATGTTTTTGCTGCGAAGTCGTAATTCCAAATGTAAAGTCCCGTCTGTTCCGTGGCGGCGGAAAAAAGTTTTTTCAATTCCTTAATTTCGTTGATGTTTTCGCATGTTCCGATAGCGAGCAGGGAATTATCGGCTTGTATGGCGCTGTAACGGATTTTTTGCCATTCCTCTTTGCCTTCTTTGTTATAAACTTGTATGTCGGCGGAAATTTCCGTTTCGCCATTTAAAAGGGCTTTGTGCAAATCAAGCAGTTTTTGCTGCGAACGGAGCGTGACATTGAAAAAGCGGCAGAGCATTTCCGTAAAGTGCGTATAACGGATTTCTTCCTTGTTGTTGAAGAAATCAATATTGCCTTCGTCTTTGACAGGGTCGTATTCCCAGTAAAAAATGCCGCTGTGCTCCAAAGCTGTTTTGAGTTTCAGGAGTTTGAGCGGAATTTGGTTAAGAGAGTAAGGAATGCTTTTTTGACTTTTTGAAAGGTCGTTGTGTTTTAAAAGGAAGTTCAGGGAACGGAGGCGGAGATTTTTTACTTTATCGATAAGTTCATGGTTGTTTGAATTGTCGGTGCATTCAAAAGGGCATTCACTGCAGGTTTCGGCGTCGGAAGCGTTGCCTTGCTCTTGAAAGCCGTTATCGGAATTGGGAGGAAAATCGGAAGAATGCGCTTCGCCGCCGTCCGCTTCTTCGCCTGAGAAAAGAAATTTCACTTTTGAAGCGTTTTCCAAGGCTTTGGCAAGAAAATGCACGGAGCGTATTTTATTGCCGCTGATGACAAAATGAACTGTGACGGAAAGGCTGGCGCGGGGAAAATCCGCTTCAATGAAAAGCGCGGACATGGCGGCGCTTTTAAAAAGGAACTGTTCAGAAACAAGTTCAGGCTGCTCCGGTTGTTTTTGATTTAAACCTGAAAAAATCTCGTTGAATTTATCGGAATCGGTTATTTGATAGGCTGTATCCTGCAATATGACAGTTAATGGGAAATCACAAAGCGAAAGGGCGAGTTCATAGTCTTTGCCAACAAATATGGCATGGAGAAACTGAGAGCCGAGAGAAGATTGTTCCGATGTTTTCATAGACAGTTAAATCTGTTGGTTAGAAACTTTTTTCTTGAAAATATTCAGTATTGGACACAATGTCAAGCAATGTATGCATCGGTTTTCGCAGGTTTTTCCTATATATATATATATAGGGATAACTGCGGAAAAATATTGCATTTTTTTTTGTTCTTGCGGAATGAAATTTTTATGAGAAATTTTTTTTATGTTATTTTTGCATGATAAAACCGGTCACGGAATGAGCAAAAAAGTTGCGGTGTTGAGGATGTGCAAATTTTGTTGCGCATGCGGTCGGTTATTGTCTGCGCTTTTTATTTTTGAAAACAGAAAAAATTAAAATTTAATAAAAAAACTTGACAAGCGTTTGCCAAGTGTATATAAGAAATTTCTCAAGTGCGCTTGTGGCTCAGCTGGATAGAGCAACAGGCTACGAACCTGTAGGTCGGGCGTTCGAATCGCTCCAGGCGCGCCATAAATTTCAAGGACTTATGATATTCATAAGTCCTTTTTTTTGTTCCTGCAAACGGATACGATTTGTTTGAACATGATTTTTTTTACTTTTTTTGGGGTCTTGTCTGTTTTTATATGAACTGCCAAGCAAAATGCGAATGCGGATACTCAAACAAAATGGCAGAAGCATTGCGGAACAAACAGAGCATTTTTTCGGAATTTGCAAATGGGCGGAATTATTCCTTGCCGTAGGAGCTGACGAGGAAGACGGAACCGAGCAGGGCGATACAGGCTATGACGTGGTAAAAGGTCAATTCTTCGCCAAGATACGCCGCGCCGAGGACAAGGGCGATGACAGGGTTCACATATTCATAGGAAAGGGCGACAGCGGGGCGCACATGGTATAACAGCCATAAATAGGTGGTATAGCCGACTATCGAGGTCATAAGGACGAGAAAAGAGAGAATGAGGAAGCCGTTGAAGTCAAAGAGGCTCAAATCCCAGCGTTCACCGATGAGAAAACCGAAGCCGAGGCTTTCCAGCCCGCCGATGAACAGGATTAAGCCGGTTGATTGAAAAATGTACAGGCTGTTGCTTTGGCAGCAGATTTTTGAATAATGCCCGGAAAAGACCCATGCGAGCACAGCGCAGACTGCGAGCGCCAAACCGACGGGAGAAATATGTCCGTTGAATAAGGTGCTGATATTGATTGATAAAATTGCGGTCAGTCCGACGCCTAAGCCGATAAAGTGCTTGAGTTTCGGGCGTTTTCCGCCCCACAGGAGCCATTCGCCAAGCACCATGAGCAGGGGAATGGTGCCGCATAATAAGGCGGCAAGCCCTGATGTGATGGTTTCCTGCCCTTTCGCCAAAAGGGCTGAGCTGAAAAAGACCTGAAAAACAGCTAAAATTGTTGCATATTTAAAATCGTTTAAAGTTATCGTATAATATCCTTGAGTAAAAATACCCAATAAAAAAAGCAGGATGCCGGAAATTGTGGCGCGAACGCCCCCAAGCAGGACTCCCGGAACATAGGCAAGCCCCAGTTTGGTGAAAAAGAAAGACGTGCCCCATGCGATGTAAAGAAGAAGCAGGCAAAATAAAATGAAAAGAATGTTTTTGTTCTGTTTTGAAAGTGACATACCGCTGTTTCCTTTTTTTAGGCTCTATCAAAATTGTATGAATTGTCAATAGGTTTCAAGGGGGCGACCCTATGTTTTTGAAAAGGGATGTTTGCATTATCCGTATGCTGTGAAAAGAAAAAAGGCTTTTTCCTGCGAAAAAGCCTTTCATTGTTATAAATAACTTTGCAATTATTTATTTTGAGCCTGCAATTGTTCGATCAGCTGGCTGAGAACATGGGTTTGGTTGACCACTTCGTCAACGGCTTTGCGGGCTTCTTGCATGTTGTTTGTCGTTTCTTTCGCAATATTGTTGATACTGTCGACAGATTGAGTGATTTCTTCACTGGTTGCTGACTGTTCTTCGGAAGCGGTCGCAATGGCGCGGACTTGGTCGGCGGTTGAATCCGCAAGTTGGACGATACCGAGTAATGCTTCGCCCGCTCCGCTTACCATTTCAGTAACTCTTTCAATCTTTTCCACGGCGTCGACCACAAGACGGGTATTGTCGGCGGTTGATTTTTGAATTGCGGAAATCGCATTGCCCACATCGGTCGTGCTTGTCATGGTTTTTTCGGCAAGGTTTCTGACTTCGTCTGCAACAACGGCAAATCCGCGTCCCGCTTCCCCTGCCCTCGCGGCTTCGATAGCGGCGTTCAAAGCAAGGAGGTTTGTTTGGTCGGCAATATCGGAAATCACGTTCATAATTTCGTTAATGGCTTGCGCATGTTCGGAAAGCACACCCATTTCCGTTTGCAGCTTTAAGGATTCTTCTTTTACTTCCTGCATTGCTTTTACGCATTCCTGCATGGATTCGGAGCCTGCGGAAGCTTCGGAACGGACGTTTGACGCGCTGTCGGAAGTTGTGCCTGCGTTTCTTGCGATTTCAAGAACGGTTGCGTTCATTTCTTCAAGAGCGGTCGCTGTCGTGGCTACGCGGTCCGCCTGGTCCTGCGCCCCGTTTTCGGAAAGCTCGATTTGGGCGGAAAGCTGTTCGGAAGCGGAAGAAGCGATGGTTGCGACCTGTTCCAGTTCTGCTGCGATATTTTGCATGTTTTGGTGGGAGTCCGCGATAACTTTGTTTTGACGTACCGTTTCCGTAATATCCTGCCATACGCTGATAACATCGGTAACATCGCCGTGGGTGTCAATAAGAGGCTGAGCAATGGTCGTGACATTGATATGCTTTCCTTTGTGGGTTTCATATTCAAGATCCAATCTGCCGGTTTGTTTGCTTGCGATGGCTTTGCAGGTCGCGGTGTTGAAGTTTTCCTGACGGTACATGAAAGTTCCGGAAGTTTCGCCTATGCAGTCTTCTATTTTCTTTGTGATTTCAAGCAAGCCCATCATTTCTTTGTTGGCGTATTTGAGTTTGTTGTTGGAACCGAATACGGCGACCGGAATAGGCATGGAGGAAAGCACGTTTTGAGAGAACTGCAATGTTTCCTTCAGTTTTTCAATCATCATGATGATGTTGCGGTATACGCCGATATGTTCTTTTCCGTCGTTGATGTCATAATCGCCGTTTGTCACGCGGGTTGCTACGTCGGAAAGCTCTTGAGGGTCGGCGCCAAGCTGTTTGAGAACGCTTCTGCTGATATAAATGTTAAGAATAACGGCGATGACAAAAGCGGTTATGCCGATTGTGAAAATCTGCATGATGGCGGATGCTCTGGTCTTTTCAAATCTTTCATGGGAGATGGCGGAAAGTTCGCTGCCGATTTCTGTTAATTTCGCAACATGTTCCGTTCCTTCGGTAATGGTTTTTTGCAGTTGGATATGCGCGTCGACAAGAGGCAGCGTGCTGGCTGCGTAACGGTTTGCATTTTCAAGCAAATTGCCGTATATCGGGTTGTTTTGATTGGTATCGCTCAGCGTTTTTATTTGGTTGAGGTATTCATGCACGCGGTTATATGAATCTTCGCTTTTGCTCATTTGGAAATTCGCGAGTGCTTGGCGAAGCTGCATGATAAGCGAATCCAATTCGGAAAGGCGCATGTAGCTGTCGGCATTGCCGGTGGTATTGTATTGGTTCAGCGATTTTTCCATAAGGTCGGTGAGTTCTTTGTATATCTCATCGCCGATGACGGTAAGTGCGTCGTCAGTTTTACGGATGTAATCGAATTGATTGCCGATTTTTGAAAGAATTTGAGGCAATGCGTTTGTTTCTTCCGTTGTGGTGCTGAGTATGGCTTTTGTTTTTTCCATGGAGGCAAGCTTGCTCAGTTCGCCGACTATGGTGGTGCCGGCTGCGAAATCTTTAATCGCATTGTTGATGATTTGAGTGTTGTTGGTCGCAACGGCAGTAAGAACTTTTGACTTGGCTTTCAACACAGTGGAAACATAGTTTTCTGCGAGACCTAAAAAGTTTTTTTCCCTAGTCAGGTCTTTGACTGCAAGCCATGACAAACCAGAAAGAATCATCATCAGGATTGTCAGGCAACTGAAAGAGAGTACTAGTTTGTTGGAAAGTTTCATAAAGCACATCCTTATTTTATAATAATGCCCTGTCGGAGCATATGTTACAGATTGGCAATATAAAATTAAAAAATTGCCGGAACGGTATTTTTTGCTACCATAATGAATTTAAGTTAATTGTCAATATTGCTTATCGGCGTTATGGTTGGATTGAATAGGGGAATTTGCAAAAAAAAAAGAGCTTTTTCATTTTTTAAAAAAGCTCTTTTATGGTTAGCGGGATGTCAGCTATTTGTTTTGACTTTGCAATTGCTCGATAAGCTGGCTCAATATATGGGTCTGGTTGACCATTTCATTCACAGCCTTACGGGCTTCCTGCATGTTATTCGCGTTTTCTTTAGCGATATTGTTGATACTGTCAACGGACAAGGTGATTTCCTCGCTGGTTGCTGACTGTTCTTCGGAAGCGGTCGCAATGGCGCGGACTTGGTCGGCTGTGGTGTCAGCAAGCTGAACGATTCCGAGTAATGCTTCGCCTGCTTGGCTTACCATTTCAGTAACTCTTTCAATCTTTTCCACGGCGTCGACCACAAGACGGGTATTGTCGGCGGTTGATTTTTGAATTGCGGAAATCGCATTGCCCACATCGGTCGTGCTTGTCATGGTTTTTTCGGCAAGGTTTCTGACTTCGTCTGCAACAACGGCAAATCCGCGTCCCGCTTCCCCTGCCCTCGCGGCTTCGATAGCGGCGTTCAAAGCAAGGAGGTTTGTTTGGTCGGCAATATCGGAAATCACGTTCATAATTTCGTTAATGGCTTGCGCATGTTCGGAAAGCACACCCATTTCCGTTTGCAGCTTTAAGGATTCTTCTTTTACTTCCTGCATTGCTTTTACGCATTCCTGCATGGATTCGGAGCCTGCGGAAGCTTCGGAACGGACGTTTGACGCGCTGTCGGAAGTTGTGCCTGCGTTTCTTGCGATTTCAAGAACGGTTGCGTTCATTTCTTCAAGAGCGGTCGCTGTCGTGGCTACGCGGTCCGCCTGGTCCTGCGCCCCGTTTTCGGAAAGCTCGATTTGGGCGGAAAGCTGTTCGGAAGCGGAGGAAGTTATGCTTGCGACCTGTTCCAGTTCAACGGCGATGTTTTGCATGTTTTGGTAGGAGTCCGCGATAACTTTGTTTTGACGCACGGTTTCCGTAATGTCCTGCCATACGCTGATAACGTCGGTAACATCGCCGTGAGCGTCAATAAGAGGCTGGGCGATAGTCGCGACATTGATATGTTTGCCCTTATGGGTTTCGTATTCAAGGTCCAGCTTGCCCGCTTCTTTCGTTGCAATGGCTTTGCAGGTCGCGGTGTTGAAGTTTTCCTGACGGTACATGAAAGTTCCGGAAGTTTCGCCTATGCATTCTTCCATTTTCTTCGTGATTTCAAGCAAGCCCATCATTTCCCTGTTGGCGTATTTGAGTTTGTTGTTGGAACCGAACACGGCGACAGGAATAGGCATGGAGGAAAGCACGTTTTGAGAGAACTGCAGGGTTTCTTTCAGTTTTTCAACCATGTTGATAATATTGCTGTAAACGCCGATATGCGCTTTGCCGTCGTTGATGTCGTAATCGCCGTTTGTCACGCGTTCAGCCAAAACGGAAAGGTCGCTCGGGTCGGCTCCCAGTTGTTTCATCACATTTTTGCTGAGGAAAACAGCTAAGGCGACACCGAGTAATACGGAAAATGCGGCGGCGATTAAAAGCTGTCTTTTGATTTCACCTTCAACTCTTGTGAATGCCGCAAGGGCGATATCGGTAATGGCGGAACCTTCGGATAAGTTGTAAGCGCTAAGTTCCATGCCTTTCGCAAGGGACGCGTTAAGTTCCTTGTTTATTTCAAACAAAGGAGCCGCAGTTTCAATGTAGGAGTCCATGCTGCCGATAATGGGAGCGAAGAGCGGGTTCTTTTTTAAAGGCGCCGTTTTCTCTTGCGCTTCTTTTACGCGTTGTTTTACAACAGCAAGGTTTTCATCGGAATAGGAGATTAAAAAGTTTGCGACGGCAAGACGGATATTGGTGAAACTTTCGCCGATAAGTTTGCAGGAAAGCAAATTTTCCGCATTTCCGGTGAGTTCATAGTTTTGCTGTTCTTTTTCCGCAATATTTGCCAAATCGTCTTGGAGCTTGTAGCCGATTTTCGTAATGGCGGCATCCGTGGCATAAAATTGTTTGAAAAGGTGTAAAATGTTGTCAATAAGAGGCACGTATTCTTTTGAAGTTTTTTGAATATTGTGGAGATGTTCCTTGGTGATTTCCTGTCTGACAATGCTGAGCAGGTCTTCGGAATTGTCGAGCGCGGCTTGCAGGTGTGTTTTCACTTCGTTGAAAAGTTCGGCATTGTTTGCCGCGACAGCCGCTCCTGCCGCTTTATCCGCTTTTAAAATGGATGAGATAATGTTTTCTGAGTCGGCAAGAACCCGTTTTTGCCTGTCGAACGTAGCTGTCGCCTTCCATGAAAGGACCGTGATAAGCATGATAAGCAGGATAGTCGTGCTGAATGCTAAAAGGAGTTTCGTAGTTAATTTCATTTGCTACCTCTTTTATTTGCCCCTTGAGCAAAAGAATGTATTTTATGCTCCTAAGAGCATTTTTTTTAGTATATATGATTTTTATTTGTTTGTGTAGTTGATTTTCGCAAAATAAAATTTTCAATATGGGTGAGGAGGGAAAAAGGAGAAAAGGGGAAGGTGTGGGGAGAATGTGAATTTGTTTGTACGGAAAGGATGAAAATCCGATACATGAAGTAGGATATTATTTTATTGAAAATACTGCTGATACTATGTTTTTCCTGTTGTCTGAAGTTTTTTTTTGAAAGGCTTTCTTGTTCGGAAAGCCTTTCTTTTTGATGTTCGCTATGTTTTTTTAGGCTCTTGACCATTATCTTTTTCGAGATTATGGTTAATAATAATGAAAT